>ENA-ORXT01000275-ORXT01000275.1-marine-metagenome-genome-assembly--contig:-NODE-275-length-86288-cov-9.267112_pt1 | contig 86288 bp, 63 predicted proteins | sample MGYA00237868_ERZ511482 | MGnify/ENA metagenome assembly ERZ511482 | reverse complement strand
GTTCCTGTTCCTGTTCCTGTTCCTGTACCTGTTCCTGTTCCTGTTCCTGTTCCTGTTCCTGTTCCAGAGACAGAGACAGAGACAGAGACAGAGACAGAGACAGAGACAGAGCCAGAGACAGAGCCAGAGCCAGAGCCAGAGCCAGAGCCAGTTAGACTTAGAGGGCTTTCAAGCGCATCGGGTATGCCGTCATCATCAGAATCAACATCGATAAAATCGGCACGACCGTCCCCATCACCATCTGGAATCTCATTAATTAATGACGTACCTGTGTAGGCAGCTGCCGCATTATCATTCAGGCCATCACCATTTGCATCGATGAAATCGATCAATGCAACAGCCGTAATGGAACTGACAAAACCAAATTCAACCGCGTCAATAATGCCGTCGTTGTCACTGTCGATATCACTGGCGTCAACCGCGCCATCACCATCAGTGTCGAACAAATTGCCCGTTAGAAATAGATCATCGATACCATCGGAGTTCACATCTAGGCCCTGTGTAACATCAACATCAAAACGGTCATCGATATCATCACCATCAGAATCTTTAAAAAAAACACCAAATTCAACACCATCACTGATTCCATCATTATCTGAATCCAAATCAAGTTGTGCAGGCAATCCGTCTTTATCAATATCACCACGACGCTGCAGCATCACCTCGATCGAATCAGGTACGCCATCACCATCCGTATCGATGTCATGGGTATCGGGTGTGCCATCATTATCAGTATCTTTAACAGGCGCCACAGCGAGCGTTAGTCCGTCGTGAACACCATTGACATCTGTGTCGGTAAAATTATCGATGTAACCATCGTTATCTAAATCATCACCACCGAATTCCGTTAAATCTGATATGCCATCATTATCTGAATCAGTGTCGCTATAATCCGGCTTCCCATCTTTATCCCTGTCAATCAAAGAGATATCGTCATCAACTCCATCTGCATTGACGTCAGCGCCACCGGTGTTCGTCACATCGAACTGATCGGTTATGCCGTCTCGATCAGAGTCAAGACCTGCCTGAGCACGAGTGTTCGCTTCTACCGAGTCAAAAATACCGTCGTTATCACTGTCTAAGTCAATATAGTTTGCCACCCCATCACCATCTTCATCTAGGATGTTGTCTAGCGTCGTGCCGTCAGTACCGGCACCGCGCTCTAGTGCATCCGGAATGGCATCGTTATCTGAATCTTGATCGAGGTAATCAGGTTGTTGATCGTTGTCGCTATCAATCATACCCAGCAAATACAAATCGCTGATACGATTTTCACCGGCGGTGCCACTGGCGCTTCCATTCGTATCTATAGCACCAGTAGCATTCGGAGGGTTATTAACCACCACGTCTGGCACTAAAAGTTTTTTAACGGTTGCCTTGGATAGGGCTGCTTCAACACCATCACTGATGCCGTCGTTATCAGAATCTGAGTCTAAATAATTGGGTAATCCATCATTGTCTGAGTCAACAAAATTAGCCAATGAGTTGCTACCAAACTCAACTATATCAGGTACACCGTCTTTATCCGCATCACCACTCACCAGGCCAATGTCTATCGTCAAGTTAGAAAAATCGTCGTTTGTGTTGCTATCTTTCAGGCCAAAACTGTTATCACCGAGCGGTTCCGTTCCAGTTGGCGCATCGACGATACGCGTCGGTGCCACTGTCGATAATGTTATTACGTCGGTGCGTATACCACTAACAGACGGATTTGCTGTGGCCATACCAGAATGGTCAACATTGTGATTAGCGTTGGCATTTGACTTACCCGCCTTCGGTGCCACATTCCAATCACGTAAAGCTTGATTAGCTGCAAATTCTGTTGCGGGAATCATGACGTAATAGTCGCCATCACCCAGCAAATCGAAAAGAAAGGTACCGTTCTGAGTTGTTGTACTTGCTACAAATGAATCGTCTGACTCGTTGCGTAACTCAACTGCAATACCGTCAGGAGCAAGTACATCAATTTGACTTGAATACTTACCATCCTGATTGACATCAACAAATATCAGGTCCCCAATTGAATGGGAGATAATCAGTAAAGACGATGGACGACCTCGAACCGTTTGAGTACCATTAAGATCATCTGAATCGAAATTAAACGTATTGGTATATCTATTACCCGGCTTATTGCCTTGAGCACTTACAACATAACTTAGTAGTTGTCCCTGCCGCGGGTTTCCGTTTCTAGCAAGCTCGTAATTTGATATCAATTTTACAGCAGTAACATCAGACAATTTAGCGGGACACTCACCCACGGCATTATCAACTGACGCAAATATTTTGTTGCTATAACTACACCAGTGACTGGCGTTTGTATTTGGATTATCAACAATGCTCGCAGCATCATCTGCTGTGTAGTGAAGCATACCAATTGGTAGCTCATCCACCGCAGGCGAACTGTTATCCACAAAACTTAAGGTTGGCTCGGATACTAAGCTCAATGTACCGCTAAACTCTGATGCAGGAGAACGTGGCGAGTTGCCTAGTGCGTCACCATTAAATGGCAGAACATTAATGATTGTTGGGTTATCAATACCATTAGTATCGGAAAAATTAACCCATTTTAATGTGTGTTGTTGCGTATCATTGACGCCATCAAAAGCCACATCAACCAAGGCCGCAGCACGTATTTCACCTGCTTGTCCAAGAACAATAGATTGATTGGTTGGCACAGATGCAGTGGCATTAACGGCGCTTGCATAAGCCTGATTAGTTCTTACCGAACCTTCAGCGCCAAACGGGTCGGTTGATGCACAAAAGAGCACTGGATCGATTTCTTCGGATGAATGTACGTTGCCTAAATCCCACGTCAGAGTTTGTTGACCAACAGCAGGCTGATTGTAACGAACCAACGCTGGTTCTAAACTATTAACCAACTGCGCCGTACAATCTGAATTGTAACTAGAACCTGCCGGTAAAACCGAAACAACACTCAAGCCTTGGGCCGTACCGCCAGCTGGCAAACTTGATGTAACCGATGGTGTAATTTTCCATATAACATCGTTACCAGCCAATATCGCCTCAGTAACACCCGCAGGTGCTAACGGCGTCTCAGTTGAGAGCAAAGCATTAACAGATATTCGTGTGAATGTAACCCGATCACCATCACCTTGACTAGATTCGGGCGATGGAATGTATTGAATTGGGCGCCACTCAGGATAAAATTGATCGGTCCTGAAGCTACTCACACCAGCGGCAACCGTACCCACAGGTATTGGCTGCCCATCGTCAATACCACCTACAAATTTCGCTCGCATTTCCAATGGAAGAAACGCCTGAAAAGTTTGTCCTGGAGTAATTGAAACAGGCTGCTCTCGACCAATGAAGCGGACAATATTAACCTTATCTATGCCTAGTTCTTTGGGATCAGTTACCCATTGCGGCACCAGATCGTCAGCGCACACGACCGAGCGCATAGATTCCCAGCTACCTTCAAATCGGCCTGTTTTTGGGTCAAAGTCTCTAACACCGTCAGCGTCATTATCTATAGGTGAGTCAGTGCCAAAGTCAGCGCTACCATAAAGCACTTGCCATTTTGACTGATCAAAATTGGCTGCTGTGTTGTCAGCTATAAACGCGTATTTTCCCTTTGATGCACCCAATAGACTGGCATCAATTAATTTAGACACTGTACTATCGAACTTTATACACGCTTGAAAATCATCTAACGGCTTAATTCCAGTATTAGAAAACGTTTCCATGTGCGCATAGCGTGTTGTTGCCTCAACCGAAGTTGCACCAAGGTGCGCAATATCAATTAACGGTTCTAACTTATAAGCACCTTCATCATCCACTGTTGAAACTAATCGATGGTTATATCCACCACCACTTGATAGTTGGATGGTTAAAGGTCCAGTGCAGTTGTTACTCGCTGAACCATCCGGCATGGCAGACCCGTTGTACCCCGGCTCAACTGATGACGCGTAGTTGGAAATTCCTGTACCACTTTTCGGATCAAAATCAGCCAAACAGGTATCTAAATTGATTGCGCCTCCATTACCACTAAGGTCACTGTCAGATGCTTCAATAGCGGAAAATGGTACAAAGAAACCGATTTGATAAGCCGCTACAAAATATGGCCCTGTAGTTAGTGATTCGCCCGTCGTTGTTTCTGTCGGGTAGCGAATACCCTGACTGTCAATTCCACTAAGAGTAAACTTATGTCCATTTATATCATCACCGCTGAAAGAGCACGTGCCTGAGTCAGTTACTTTGGCTGCCAGTGGCTCCTCACTCGCCAATTGTTTATTTCCATACACAGCGCCAGGCCATCGGCTCGGATTGGGCAAACATTCAATCATTTTATATGGAATGTCGATAGCGGTAACGCCATCTTTGTTTGTTGCGTTGATAGCAGCCTGAAATGAAACAGTGTCATCCAAAGCTTCAACGCCTTTGCCTTTACGCAATGAATCAACTGCAATATGCGCATTAATGTAAACCATAGTTCCTGGTTCTGGACCGGCACCTTTACCCAGGTCTTCTACCACTCGTTGACCTTGATACATATCCTTTCGATCAACCATCAGATCAAATGCTGGAGCCGCCGATATTTCATAATTCGCGTTATCTACATACGTCTTATTAGCGATGACTTTACGGCCAGCGTCATCTAGCGCATAAGTAAACTGTGTAGAGCTGAATTGCGAACCATTTTCTGAATTAGCACTTGGACGCACTGGTATTGAAAAAGATTTCTGCTCACCTTCGCCCATAGCGCCAAGGTTGCACATGAGAGTTTGTGAACCGTCATTATTGTCGGTCAGCGTTGATGTCGGATTATCTCCACCCGGTCCTGCTGGGTAAGGTAAACATACCGTGGGGATACGATCGAATCGAACCTTTGCCATATCGCTTGCGCTAAGCGTTTGTTCAAAAATTACTGCAGCAAAATCTGCGTCCCCAGGTGCAAAATCACTGGTGGTAATAGACCATGCAAATTGCATCAAGTCACCAGTGCGCACGCGTGCATCCTCACTTCCGCAATCGTCTCCAGGTTCGTGGCATTTCCCACTGGTGTTGAACGGTTCGGTTCCGCTGAATACGCCTTGTGCAAACGGGGCAACGTCAAGACTACCGGCAAAGGCATACCCACCAACTAATTGGCTAGTTAGCAGCGTACAGAATAGGTAACGAGAAACTGACCTGAAACGGGCAGACAGTACTGATAACAACCACGCGCGTGTAAAAACCAACATCTTTCTCCTTGAATGAAGCATTTTCCATTCGAAACGACAATGGCGTTAGCCTGTTTCCTAAAACTCCGCCTTCATTCAGAGCCATAGGGGCTAATCCATCGAGTTGTCGAGCGCGCGCAAAATTCGAAAAAAAGACGAAATTGGGGCTGAAATCAAGCACGCTTGAACGTGCAAAAATGTGCGAGAAACGTGCCTGTTAAGGTAGCTTGAGGGAGTTATTGAGGTGCAAATCCGGCATCCTTGCCGAATTAGGTCCTATACTTCTGTTGATTACGGGTTGAATTTAAACTAAATCATCCAGCTCGGCGAATTTGGCGGACAATTAAGCCCACCAGTGCCATAAACAACATAAGTGGTAATGCTGGATCTCTGCTACCGATGGAAGCTTGCGACACTGAGCAACCACTGCCAGAAAGCCCTGTTAAGATTTTGCCAGGTGCGGCGGTCAGTTCGGCCAAGTTATTGGTTTCCTCAACATCAGGAATACCATCCTCGTCAGCATCTGGCCAACTTAGATTTGACACAGCTCCATCGTTCTGAGCATTGGCAAAACCATCACCATCCGGGTCTGGGTCTGCTCTATCAGCAATACCGTCACCATCTGTATCGATCGCGTTTGGAAGGTAATCGACATCGGCAGTGTCATCGATTCCATCGGCGTCGGCATCAGCGCCCAGGGTCTGGTTAACATCAACCACATCTGGAATACCATCGCCGTCAGAATCAAGCATGGTATCGACAATACCATCGCCGTTCGAATCTACCCCACCCGCTTCATGCAAATCAAGAATACCGTCATTGTCGGTATCAATATCAAGATAATCTGGCAGGCCATCAGAGTCAACGTCATCAGGTACAACCGGTAACAATTGAACAGAGTCGTCAACGCCATTACCATCTGCATCGGTAAAGCCATCAATGACACCATCAGTATTACTGTCAGCATTGAACCCTTGTGTTTCAGCGGTGTCACTTAGGCCATCGTTATCACTATCATGGTCTAAATAATCAACATAACCATCGCTGTCACTATCGACTGGTGAAGTTGCATCATCACCAGCTTCAGCTGCATCCAAAATGCCATCATTGTCACTATCCAGATCGAGACGGTTTATAACACCGTCGCCATCTGAATCAAGGCTGCCTTCAATAGCATCGGGTATACCGTCGTTGTCGCTGTCTGTATCTAAACTATCATTGATACCATCACCATCAGTATCAGAGACACCTTCAACAGAATCTGGAATACCATCATTATCGCTATCCGCTTCTATTAAAGATGTAGCAGCTGTTTCCGGTACAACCTCAGGTTCCAGTACGACCACAGGTTCGGGTACAACCACAGGTTCGGGTACAACCACAGGTTCGGGTACGACCACAGGTTCGGGTACGACCACTGGCACTACATAAGTATCTATGTAGTCAGGTACACCATCACCATCAAGGTCTTGACCGACCTCTGTAGCGTCAGGAATACCATCACCATCAGCATCAAGATCTACATAATCTGGTGTACCGTCGCCGTCAGTATCAATCGCACCTTCGTCAGCGTCATCGATACCATCATTGTCAGAATCTTCATCAAGATAATCCAACACGCCATCACCATCGGTATCAACAATACCTTCTAGCGAATCTGGAATGCCATCGTTATCTGAATCAAGATCTAATCGATCAACAACTACATCGGTGTCGGTATCCGGTTCAACCACCAGTACTGCTGCTACTGCATCATCAAGACCATCGCCATCCAGGTCAACGAATGAATCTACTACTCCATCATCATCTGCATCTACAGAACCAGATTCAACAATGTCGTTAATTCCATCGCCGTCACTATCAAGGTCTTGATAATCTGCAATGCCATCACCGTCGGTATCTGGTGCAAGTTCTACTGAATCTAGAACACCATCGTCATCGCTATCAAGGTCTAGAAAGTCAACAATGCCGTCACCATCGGTATCTATAGGTGTTGCCGGCGCACTGCCTGCCTCTATAGCGTCGTTAATGCCATCGCCATCAGAATCTGCATCAAGGAAGTTAGGAATATCATCACCATCGGTATCAACATTACCTTCTAATGCATCAGGAATACCATCGTTATCTGTGTCAGCATCGATGAAATCTGGAATGCCATCACCATCAGTATCTAAGCTACCTTCCTGCGTATCTACAATGCCATCGTTGTCAGAATCTAGATCGAGATAGTCCGGCATACCATCGCCATCAGTATCGGCGGGGCCGCCGGCGGTAACGCCTTCGTCAGCATCATCAATTCCATCACCATCGGAATCTTCGTCAAGATAATTTGGTATGCTATCGCCGTCAGTATCCATAACACCTTCTAGTGAATCAGGAATGCCATCGTCATCTGAATCTTGATCAAGATAATCTGGAACACCATCAGCATCAGTGTCGATGACACCTTCATCAGCATCTGGAATACCATCGTTATCTGAATCTTGATCAAGATAATCTGGAACACCATCAGCATCGGTGTCGATGACACCTTCATCAGCGTCTGGAATGCCATCGTCATCTGAATCTTCATCGAGATAATCCGCAATACCATCAGCATCGGTGTCGATGACACCTTCATCAGCGTCTGGAATGCCATCGTCATCTGAATCTTGATCAAGATAATCAGGAGTGCCATCAGCATCGGTGTCAATGACACCTTCGTCAGCATCTGGAATGCCATCGTCATCTGAATCTTGATCAAGATAATCAGGAGTGCCATCAGCATCAGTGTCGATGACACCTTCATCAGCATCTGGAATACCATCGTTATCTGAATCTTGGTCTAATCGATCAACCAACACGTCGGCATCGGTATCTGGCTCAACAACTGGTAACGCTGCAACGGCGTCATCAAGACCATCACTATCTAGATCGCTAAACGAATCCACGATACCGTCATCATCAGTGTCGGTAGAACCCGATTCAACCACATCGTTTATTCCATCATCGTCACTATCAAGATCTTGATAGTCAGCAACGCCATCACCATCAGTATCTGGCGCAAGTTCTACAGAATCTAGAACACCGTCGTTATCACTATCGAGGTCAAGAAAATCAACTAGGCCGTCACCATCGGTATCTACGGGTGTAGCAGGCACACTGCCCGCTTCTATCGAGTCACTAATACCATCGCCGTCGGAATCCGAGTCGAGGAAATTAGGGATACCATCGCCATCAGCATCAGTTGAACCTTCCAACGCATCTGGAATACCATCGTTGTCAGTATCTGCATCGATAAAGTCAGGAATACCATCACCATCGGTATCTAAACTACCTTCCTGAGTATCGACAATCCCATCGTTGTCAGAATCCTGATCAAGATAATCTGGCGTACCATCACCATCGGTATCTTGGTCAGTTTCATTATTATCCGATATACCATCGGCATCACTATCAAGATCGAGTACATCTGCAATACCGTCGGCATCACTGTCGACAGGTGTGCTCGGACTCGGCCCTGCTTCAATGGCATCGTCGATGCCGTCGTCATCAGAATCAGTATCAAGAAAATCAGGTGTTCCATCCACATCTGAGTCGATAGGTGTGCCGCCGTTAGCACCAGCTTCAACTAAGTCGGGAATACCATCTGCATCTGAATCGGTGTCGAGAAAATCGGCAACACCATCGGCATCAGAATCGATGGGCAGCGCGCCGGCTGTGGAAGCTAAAGCGCCCGCTTCAACTGAATCAGGTATGCCGTCAGAATCCGAATCAGTATCCCTATAATCTGGTTTACCGTTCGCATCAGTATCTGTTGGCATACTAGGGTTAGCACCAGCTTCAAAAGCATCCGGTATGCCATCAGCATCTGAATCCAAATCAAGGTAATCCGGAACACCATTAGTATCAGTATCAACAGGCGTTGCCGGTGCTGCACCCGCCTCTACTGCATCAGGAATTCCATCAGCGTCTGAATCCAACTCTAGAAAATCTGGAATACCATTCGCATCAGTATCCATCGGCATCGATGGGTTTGCACCAGCTTCAACACTATCTGGAATTCCGTCAGAGTCTGAATCGGTATCCATATAGTCAGGTATACCGTTTGCATCAGTGTCAGCCGGTGCTGTTGGTGCCGCACCTGCTTCGATTGCATCAGAAATGCCGTCACTGTCTGAATCAATATCCAAATAATCAGCAGTACCATTGGCATCGGTATCTACTGGTGCATTTGGAGTGGCGCCAGCTTCAATCGCATCTGGTATCGAGTCTGCATCAGAATCTTCATCACGAAAATCAGGTATGCCATCACCATCGGTATCAAGTAAACCATTGGCAGCCGCCGCATCGTCAAGACCATCGTCGTTACTGTCAACACCACCTGTGCTGTCAATATCAAATTGGTCGTCAATACCATCAGCATCTGAATCCAATCCGGTAACAGCACTCTCTAATGCGTCAGGAATTTCATCATCATCGGAGTCTAGGTCTTCACGATCAGGTATGCCGTCAGCATCTTTGTCTCCCGTACCTTCTAATGTATCGGGAATACCGTCATTATCAGAGTCAAGATCAAGATAGTTTGGTATGCCATCGGCATCCGTGTCATCGGGTGTTGCGCCTGTACCTATTTCAATAGAGTCAGGAACACCATCATTATCCGAATCGGCATCAAGAAAATTTGGCACACCATCGCCATCGGTATCGATGGTTAATTCATCCGCATCGACAACACCGTCGTCGTCTGAATCAGAATCGAGAAAGTCTGCAATACCATCGCCATCCGTATCTATCGGCATTGCAGGTGTAGCACCTGCTTCAACAGCATCGAGAATGCTGTCACCATCCGAGTCAGTATCAAGATAGTCAGGCAACCCGTTAGCATCTGAGTCTACTGGCGCATTTGGGGTCGCACCTGCTTCCAGGCTATCAGGAATACCATCAGCATCGGAGTCTAAGTCTAGCCAGTCAGCTACACCATCGCCATCGGTATCAGTTGGTGGCCCAGCTAGATTTACATTAGGTGGGTTAGTTTCAGTTGCGTCACTGATGCCATCACCATCTGAATCGGAATCCAAGTAATTTGGAACAGCATCACCGTCCGTATCAAAAACCGTTTCTAAGATGTCGCCTAGTCCATCATTGTCAGAATCCCAATCAAGAAAATCTGCAACACCATCACCATCTGAATCGATATTACCTTCAACGCTATCTGGGATACCATCATCATCAGAGTCGGTATCCAAGTGATTTTGAGTACCGTCCGAGTCTGAATCAAGCAATGCAACTTCAATGGAATCGTCAATATCATCACCATCTGAATCTTGGTCAAGGTAGTCAGCGATACCATCGCTATCGGTGTCTACGGGTGACGTAGGAACTGAACCAGCTTCAAGGAAGTCGGGAATACTGTCGGCATCTGAGTCTAAATCGCGAAAATCAGGAACACCATCACCATCAGTATCACCTGCCCCCATTGCTGCTAAGGCATCATCAATACCATCGTTGTTGCTATCCACACCACCGCTGACATCAACATCGAAGGCATCATCAATTCCATCACTGTCGGTATCTAAGCCTGTGATGTTCGCTTCAACACTATCAGGTATACCATCGTTGTCAGAGTCGAGATCGTGTCTATCTGGTACGCCATCACCATCGGTATCACCTGTGCCTTCCATGGTATCTGGAATACCATCGTTGTCGGAATCTAGATCTAGAAAGTCAGCGATACCATCTGCATCAGTATCCTCTACAATTGGACCGGTACCCGCTTCAACCGAATCATCAATACCATCGTTATCTGAGTCTGCATCAAGAAAGTTCGGTGTGCCGTCACCATCGGTATCAACGGTTCCTTCATCAACATCATCAATGCCGTCGTTGTCTGAATCAGCATCAAGATAATCAAGCGTACCATCAGAATCCGAATCGACTGGCAGCGCGCCGGCTGTGGAGGCCATGTCGCCAGCTTCAACTGAATCAGGAATGCCATCAGCATCAGATTCTAAATCACGAAAATCCGGTGTGCCGTCGGCGTCTGTATCAAGAACGCCAGCAACTGCTAATGCGTCATCGACACCGTCGTTGTTGTTATCGGTTCCACCGGTAACATCAGCATCATACAAGTCGTCAATGCCATCACCATCCGAGTCGCTACCCGTTACATTTGCTTCAATACTATCGGGAATACCATCTGCGTCAGAATCGTTATCGAGACGATCAGGTGTACCATCGGCATCAGTATCACCGGTTCCTTCAAACAAATCGGGAATACCGTCAGCATCAGAATCCATATCACGAAAATCTGGAACACCATCGCCGTCTGAATCGAGAATTCCAGCTACCGCTGCGGTATCATCAATTCCATCGTTATTGCTATCGGTACCACCAGCGATACTGTCTACGTCATAGAGATCATCTATGCCATCGCCATCTGTATCGACAGATGAACCAGGTGCTTCCAAAGCATCCGGTATACCGTCGTTGTCTGAATCGGTATCGAGTCGATCAGGTGTACCATCCCCATCGGTGTCACCGGTTCCTTCAAAAAGATCAGGTATACCATCGTTGTCGGAATCTACATCAAGCTGATCCGACACACCATCGGAATCAGTATCTGGAGCAATTAAACCTGTTGTGGAAAGAGCATCGTCCAGACCATCATTGTCAGCATCTACAAATCCATCGACAATGCCGTCGGCATCACCATCAATGCCTGCAGCTTCAATAATGTCGCTGATACCATCGTTGTCTGAATCGATATCAAGATAGTCAGCCGCACCATCATCATCAGAGTCGAGCACTGCATTAACAACACCGTCTGTAAAGATAGCATCGTCAATTCCGTCATTGTTCGCATCAGAACCACCCGTTGCATCAACATCGTAAGTGTCATCAATCCCGTCTACATCGGTATCTACTCCAGAACCGGGTGCTTCATTGCTATCAAGCAGGCCATCATTGTCAGAATCAAGATCTAAATAGTCAGCCACACCATCAGCATCGGTATCAAGAGCGCCATTACTACCATCGGATTCCATCGCATCAGGAATACCATCCGCGTCTGAATCAAAATCCAATACATTCACTACACCATCTGTATCAGTATCTGGCGGACTCAGCGGTGCAAGCGCCACTGCATCATCAAGGCCATCGCTGTTCGCATCAATAAAACCGTCGACTACGCCATCGTTGTCGCTATCGAGTGCGCCTGCTTCAACCGTGTCATTAATACCATCATTGTCAGAATCGATATCAAGGTAATTGGCTATACTGTCAAGGTCTGAATCTGCAACTGGCAGTGGCGTTGTTAACGTCGTATCATCGATACCATCATCGTTAGCATCAGTGAAGCCATCGATAATGCCGTTACCATCCGTATCAGAGCCACCCGCTTCAAACGTATCCGTTAAACCATCGTTATCACTATCAAGATCGTGAATGTCGCTAATGCCATCAGCATCTGTGTCGAGCAAGCCTGTAGCTAGAACTGCATCGTCAATACCATCATTATCAGTATCAGAACCACCAGTCACATCGACATCAAACGTATCGTCAATACCGTCTCCATCACTGTCTACGCTGGTAACACCAGATTCAATAGAATCCGGGATACCATCATTGTCCGAGTCAAGATCAAGGTAGTCGGCAACACCGTCACCATCAGTATCAGTTGTGCCTTCTAGTAAATCGGGCACGCCGTCGTTGTCAGAATCTAAATCGTGTCGATCAATGATGCCATCAGCATCTGTGTCGCGCGTATCGGGTGCACCGGCTGGTGTTAAGCCGTCATGCATACCATCGCCATCAGTATCGCTAAAGCCATCGATCATACCGTCACCATTGGCATCGGTTAGACCAGCCTCTTCCATGTCGTTGATACCATCGTTATCTGAATCCAGATCAAGATAGTCAGCACGACCATCACCATCAGAATCAAGTGCCGTAACCCCATCATCTACACCATCATTATTAGCGTCTGTTCCACCGGTTGCATCAACATCATAGAAATCATCAATGCCATCACCATCAGAATCAACGCCACTAATAGGCGCCTCAGAACTATCAGCTATTCCATCGTTGTCGCTATCAAGATCTAAATAATCGACAACACCATCGCCATCGGTATCGGCCGGCGATGAAGGTGTCGCACCCGCTTCAATTGCATCCGGTGTACCGTCAGCATCAGAATCTAGATCAAGGTAGTCTAAGATTCCATCGCCATCGGTATCAACTGGGGACGTCGGATTTGCACCAGCTTCAAAGCTATCAGAGATACCATCATTATCTGAATCAGTATCAAGGTAATCTACAACTCCATCACCGTCACTATCAACAAGTGTGGTTAGGTCATTACTTCCAAATTCAAAAATATCTGGAATGCCATCTGCATCAGCATCGCCAGGGAGCAAACCAAGATCGATCGTTAAATTCGAAAAAGCATCATTAGTATTCGCATCAGAAAGACTGAATGTGTTTTCACCAACGGGTTCCTCTCCAGATGGCGCAGCCCCCGCGTACGCTGGCGGCGCTGCAGACAAAGTAATCGTATCGGAACGAACCCCATCAGTTGCAGGGTTAGTCAACACCATCGCTGAATGATCGACATTTTGATTTTCGTCATTGTTTGCAGGCATATTTGATACGGCTGCAGTCCAACTCATGTAGGGTTGATTTGGCGCAAATATCGATGCTGGAATGTGTACGTAGTAGTCCCCTTCACCGAGCAAATCGAATAGGAAATTTCCGTTGGTTGTCACTTTTGCTGCAATCAATGAATCGTCAGAGGCACGTCGAAGTTCAATGGGCGTACCATCCGGTGCAGGAAAATCAGTGCCTGCTGTATATGCGCCATCATTATCCATATCGGCAAAAATAAAATCACCAATGGAATATGAGGCGATCAGAACAGATTCACGCTGAGCCTGTATAAACTGACCAACCGGTAGTGAATCGGAATCAGCTGCAAATGTGTTTGTGTAAATATCACCCGGTGTGTTGTTAGCTGCATCGAGGGTATAGGTCATAATCAAACCTTGTCTGACATCGCCATCAATGGCCATCTCATAGTTCGATACGTGTTGTATTGCCGTGACATCAGCCCAGCTCGTTGGACACGAACCACCTGCAGATGGATTAACAAAAGAGGTGCCATCGTACTCACACCAATTGCTGTTATTAACATTCGGGTCGTGATTAATAGTTGATGCAACGTCAGCTGAATACGTTAATGAGCCAATAGTTTGCTCGCCTGCTGCAGGCAGACTACCATCAGAAAATGTGACAACAGGTTCGTTCGCAAGAACTAATGACCCTGTGAATTCTGACTTAGGCGCTCGAACTGCCACACCACTGCCATCACCATTAAATGGCAATACATTTACCATGGTTGGAGGTTCGACCGTCCCAGTCGCTGAGAAGTTATACCAGCTCAGCGTATGAACTTGGTCATCGTCAATGGAATCCAGAACCGAATCAACCGTAACGGAGGCTTGAATCGCGCCAGCCTGGCCAAGCGCAATGCCTTGGCTTTTGATTTGCGCACCACCAGAGTTATCTGCAGCTGCGTAAGCCTTATTCGTTTTAACCGTACCAGCCGGCGAAAGCGGATCAGTAGATGAACAAAAAATCAGGGGCGTATTCGTATCAGTTGAATGAACATCACCCAGAAACCAGGTCAGGCGAGTCTGGCCCGATGCAGGTGTGCCGTATTCAATTAAATCGGGTACAGTTCCGCCGGTTTGCGCCAACGTACAAGCATCATCATAAGCAGTTCCATCAGGCAAGGTATCAACGATGGAAAAATTCTCCGCTATTCCACCTGCAGCTAGTTGGGATGAGACCACTGGGTCTAATTGCCAAACAACATCGTTACCCGCAAGAACTGATTCAGTGACACCCGGAGATGCAAATGGTGTATGCGTGGACTTCGCTACATCAACAGTAATACGCGTAAATGTTACTCGATCACCATCACCATGAGTAGTCTCAGGTGCGGGTTTGTATGAAATAGTTCGCCATGCAGGCCAGTACTCATCGGAACGTACCGTACTCACTGACGCGACAACGGTTCCAGCGGGTATTAACGTACCCGCGTGAATGCCACCGTTAAATGTATTGCGCATTTCTAGAGGTAGAAACAACCGCATGTTCTGACCGGGACCTAGTGGTGTAGTCGATGGGTCTATTGCGGTAACACGGACAACATTTACATCATCAATACCGACAATGGTCGGGTCAGTATTCCAATTAACAATTCCAGCATTGTCACACCGCATAGCGCGCATGGCAGACCATTCACCATCGTATCGTCCACTAACTGGGTTGAAATCTGCAACACCATCACCGTTACTGTCTAACGGGTCATCACCAGTGAACGCCGCAGTTCCATACTCAACTTGCCATTTTGTGTAATCGAACCCAGCTCCTACCATATTAGCAACATAAGCATACTTTCCTGCTGATGCACCAAGAACACTTGCATCGACCATCTTCGCGACCGTGTTGTCGTACATCATGCACAACTCGGTATTATTAAGATCAAGACTGCCTTTGTTATAAAAATTTTCTAACATGCCAAAGTTCATCGTCGGTTCAACAACGCCATCGCCTGAACTATAAGCAGACATCAACGAACCATAGGTAAACCCACCGGTATCATTCGCCGTTGCAACGCCTCTGTGATTGTAACCACCAGAGGCAGATATTTGCAATGTAAGCGGACCCGTGCAGTTGTTACTGGCACTACCATCCGGCATTGCTGCACCGTTGTATCCAGGTTCAAATCCAGCTGCATAGTTAGAAATTCCGGTGCCGCTGTCAGGGTCAAAATCAGACAAACAGTTTGTAAGCTTTATCGCACCGCTGTTATTAGTCGGGTCACCATCAGCTGCATCGATCGCAGTGAACGGCACCCAAACACGTAGCCGATAGGCTCCAACGAAATACGGACCGGCCGCCAAAGAGGAGCCATTAACCGTTTCAGTCGGGTAACGGCTTCCGTCGGTGTTCATGTTATTCAGCGTCATCGTGTAACCAGTTACATGATCACCTGCATAAGAGCAGCTACCAGAATCAACCACTTTTTTAGAAATAGGCTGTGCGACTTGAATAGCCTCACTGCCGTACACCGTGTTTCCCCAACCGCTCGGGTTAGGTCTACATTCCACTATTTTGTAGGGTAAATTCGAAATTGCAGTTACACCATCGCTCTCTGTCGCTGTGAATACAGGCTTAAAAGTTGCGGAATTAGTTAATGCTTCGATACCTTTACCCGCCATGTTTTCATCTGCCGCAACATGCGCAGTGAAATACATAACATAACCTGGTTCAGAGCCTGCGCCTGTACCAAGGTCATAATTGGCAATATAACTTTGATACATATTTTGCCGCGTTGCTATAAGGTCAAACGCTGGCGCTGCCGAAATTTCATACGTGTTGGAATCAACGTAAGTCTGATCAAGTACAATTTTGTTGCCCGCTGCATCTAATGCGTATACCAACTGCGTACTGGTAAATGTGGATGCATTGATTGATGTCGCTTTTGGTCTAACTGGAACAGAAAAGGATTTCTGTTCGCCGTTACCCATACTGCCTAAGTTACACAGTAGAGTGATAGAGTCATCAGCATTAACGGTAAGCGTGGATAACGGATCAAGTCCGCCAGGTCCTGCTGGAGGGGCAAGGCAAATTGTTGGAACCGTATCTATTTGAAGATCAGCACCGGCGCCTGGGTGGATGGTTTGCTCAAGTACAACCGATTCAAAATTTGGACTGCCCGATGGGATGCCGTTGGCTGCTATCGACCAAGCAAACTGAATAAGATCAGCTGTTCTTACGCGGTTATCGAGATCATCACAATCATCGCCTGGGTCAGTACAAGTACCTGTCGTATTGAACGGTGGGGTACCGCTATAAATACCTTGATCGAAAGGCCCGATGCTCAAGGAATTGGCGTGTGCCACGCCAGTGGAAAGAAACAAGGCCAATATCAGGCCCGTTTTTTTTATGACACTTCCACGTCGCTCAGCATCCGTGCTTGATTTGTTAATACAATTTTGACTGAACAATACCCTATCCCTTCTTTAATCCTGCTTTGAAACATCCATAAAATCGAACGCGCACCCCAGCCTCGGTTTTCCGCATCCAACCACGTAACCTGTGTCGACAAGTGGGCAAAATCCTTATGAATCGAATCGTAAACGGGAGGTTACATGTGAACCAATTCACATAAGAATAGATTTAATCGACCTAAGAATTTAGCTACAGGTCAAGAAGAAGAAAAAGAGACAGCTTTTAAGAGTTTTTCAAATGCGCAGGTTGGGCTATAAAGCTGAGGGGTCAAACCTTCGCCAGAAATATTGGTTCTGGGTGTGAGGTACGAGATGAGGGGTGCAAGACACGGGGCAATTTATTGCTTATCGAAGGCATACTGATGACATCAACCCTAGATGCCATCAGACGTTCCAATGGCTAGGTACGCGATTTAAACATTGCAGCGAGCTCCAAATTTTGACACATCCAGTGAATTAAACAGCACTCTGCAACCGATGATGCCGGAACCACTGCAAAGCAATTATACTCAACGCATTACAAACGGTGCCGTCTTCTAACATCGCGATTGCATCGTCAGCGCTAACAACATGCAAGAGAATATCTTCGCTCTCCTCTTCAAGGCCAAATACACCGGCGGCATCTGACAAGTCAGCTTCAGCGTAATAAATAATGACCTCTTCCGTACTGGCACCTGGACTGGCTAGATAGCGCATCACCTCTTTTACATTCGTAATTCGAATCCCGGCTTCTTCATAGGCTTCGCGGACAGCCACCTCCTGTGCTTGTTCACCCGGTTCAATCATGCCAGCGATAACTTCAAGCAACCATGGGTGATCGGCCCGATTTCTAGCACCAATTCGAAACTGTTCGATCAAGGCAACTTTATCTAATTTTGGATCATGGGCCAGTACACCGACAACATTTCCGCGAATAAACTGCTCACGATCAACCGTATCCGACTGCCCTCCATTAAATAATGCATGCTTAAACGTCAGTCGCTCAACATTATAAAATCCGTTGTACACAGTTTCAGATGTTTCAATATTCCAATCGCGGCTGGGCTCTGTTGGAGAGTCAGATTTTTTCATTGTTGCTGAGTCCTGATTTATTTTATTAGAAAGCTAGTAGTGATCAGTCGACTACTGCCATTCAATTCGAGCTTGGCTCGTATGGTACAACGGCGAGCGTTTACAACTTCGAACTTATTTTTTCGGCACGGCTACTATCACACCCCAAACCGCTCTTGTAACAGAATTTCAATTGGCCCGACATCTTCTAGATGGTCAACCCCATACGCCATATCACTGATTAAATCAACGTGTATTCGGCCACCGTTGTAGAGCACACGTAACTGTTCCAATTGTTCCTGCTGCTCTATGTAGGCCATAGGCAAGCTAGAAAAGTGTTTCAAGTAACGACATCGGTAGGCGTACAAACCAACGTGAATATAACTTGTCGGAAACTCATTTCCCAATAAGACATCGCGACGTGCGGGAATGGAGGCTCGACTAAAATAAAGAGCCATTCCTCGATGATCACGTACAACCTTCACTCGATTGGAGTTGCCATACTCCTGTAAATCGCTGACTGGAATACAGAAAGTCGCCATGTCAGCATCGGTATGAACATTCATATTATCAGCAAGCGTGTTGAGCATAACTGCAGGTGTGGCAGGTTCGTCCCCTTGCAAGCCCACAATAATAGCGTCATCGGCCCAGCCCAGACGGGTGGCCACCTCGCTAATTCTGTCTGTGCCACTTTCATGCGTTACATCCGTCATTTCCACCTGCGCACCAGCTTCAGCACACAGTTTAGCTATCCGCTCGTCATCCGTCGCAACAACAATGTTCGCAGCTCTTGATTCACGCGCACGATCAATAACATGCAAAATCATGGGCTTGCCATTCAACGGGTGTAACGGTTTACCTGGGAATCGACTCGAACCCATGCGGCTTGGTATAACGATATTGTATTCACTTTGGCTCATAGACTTTTCCACGCGAAGGTATCATTGCAAAGTATTCAACGCCATATCGATAGCATGATCTAAACTTTCATCCAGAACAGCGCTAACAGACACCTCAAACATATTAGACAAATCGATATCGAACTCACGAACTTTCACCGCATCTTTTGCTGTCATCAATACCGGGAAACCCTCATTGAACTGAACATCTTCTGGTACATATTTATGATGATCGGGCATAACATGTTCAGAGACATTCAATTTGGCATCGCGCAGTGAACTAAAGAAGCGTTGCGGATTTCCAACACCCGCTACCGCATGCACATGACGGTTTGCAAAGTTCGCGACACCAACACGTTCGTTACTGCCCAAATTAATAAGCTCAATAATGTTCAGATAAAAACAACCTACACCAGCCCGAGTTTCTTGACCTAATCCCAGGCTATCGACAGCCTTACACTTTTCATTATGCTGAAGGTGAGTTGCTTGTTGTATCGCAATAACATCAACACTGTTTAGCCTATTGGGCGGCTCACGCAATGGACCTGCAGGCAACAGCCAACCATTACCAAGCATACGCTGACCGTCAATAACCGCTATCTCAATCACCCGCTCCATCGCGTAGTGTTGTAAGCCATCATCGCTAACAACAACATTAACCCCGGCCTCTTTTGCAAGATGCTCAACTGCGTCTGCACGCTTGGTACAAATGCAAACCGGCACTCCAGTTTGTCTCAACAACATAGCCGGCTCATCGCCCGCCATTTCAATGGAGGTATCGATCGCAATTAATCGTGGCTCATTAGCAGGAACCGCACCGTAGCCACGACTCACAATGCCCGGACGATAACCAGCGTCCTGTAGTTTTTTAACGATGGCACCAACAATAGGTGTCTTACCGGTACCACCAACACTAATATTACCTACAACGATTACCGGTACGCTTGTTGGCGTGCTTTTTAAAAAACCTATTTTAAAAAGAGTTGATCGAACAAACACAACAAATCGAAATAGTGCCGCGACGGGCAACAACAATCGCGCTTGAAATCCGCGACGTGTCCATATCGCTTTCAACCTTTGTCTGCATGCAGTTGTTGCAGCCGACGGTAGTGAGTATCACCTGCAAGCAGTTCGAGGTGCGTGCCGGTTTCGACAACGATACCTTTGTCCATAACAATGATCTTGTTGGCCCGTTCGATAGTAGAGAGTCGGTGGGCAACGACTAAAGTGGTGCGCGTTTTCATTAGCGCATCAAGACCTTCTTGAACTTTTCGTTCAGATTCAGTATCGAGGGCAGACGTTGCTTCGTCTAATATTAGAATGGGAGCATCTTTCAAAATAGCGCGAGCGATGGCCACTCGTTGGCGTTGACCACCAGAGAGCATGACGCCATTTTCACCCACCATGGTCTCGTACTGATCAGGAAATTGCATGATAAAATCATGCGCGTGCGCAGTTTTACAAGCATCAAATAGCGCATTCGACTCAACTGCCTGCATACTACCGTATGCAATATTATTGGCAATCGTGTCATTGAACAACATGACGTCTTGACTGACATAGGCAATGTTATTACGCAACGACGCCAAGGTGTAGTCTGTAACAGGTACACCATTAATTTCAATGTTGCCACCGCTTGCATCGTAGAGCCGAGGTAACAAGTTAACTAATGAAGTCTTGCCGCTACCAGACTCGCCCACGAATGCAACGGTCTGGCCAGACGCTATCGAAATATCGACATCAGTCAATACAGCAGGCTTGTCCTTTACATAATTAAGACAAACGCCTTTGTAATTAATCGTCTCTACTGGACCATCTAATAACTTGGTGCCATTGTCCTGCTCAGACTCAAGATCAAGAGTTGCAAATAGCGTTTCACCCGCAGCAATACCATTTTGTATCTGGTTGTTTAAGGAGGTCAGCCGCCTCAGTGGTTGAAACAGCAACAACATAGCGGTTACAAAAGACATAAATTGCCCAACAGACAACTGCTCCGCAATACCACCGCTGGACGCCACATAAACAATCACGGCCAACGCTAGGGCTACCAACATTTGAACGATAGGTACATTTAAAGCCCGGATAACGGTTTCTCGCATGTTGAATTCGCGATTGCGTTCGTTAACCACATCGAATTGATGCTCTTCACTCGACTGGCCACCAAAGATTTTAATCACCCAGCTACCGTCAACAGCCTCTTGTATCACATGACTCACCTCACCCATAGAATCTTGAATGTCTCGGCTAACCGCTCGAAATTGCCGACTGACTCGATCGACAATGATGCCGATAATGGGTCCAATAACCAAAAAACAAAGGGAGAGTTTCCAGCTTTGGAAAAACATCAATGCCAACAACCCAATCGCAGTAAGTGAATCACGCACGATAATGGTTAGAGTGGTACTCGCGGCTTGTGCAACGCGTTGCGAATTAAATGTTATCCGTGAAATAAGTTCGCCCGAAGACGCGTTGTCATAAAACTGCGTGGGCAAGCTGAGGTACTTTGCAAAAACTTCTTTGCGTAGCTGCTTTATGACACTCCAACCAATCCATGCCATGTAATAGGTCGATGCAAAGCCGGCGACCCCTCTGATAAAGAAAATTAATATGATCAGAATGGGCACAAAGATGATGGCTTGCTTATCCTTTTCAACAAAGCTGCCATCGAGCAGTGGTTTCATTAATGCCGCAAACCCAGCCTCGGTTATTGCATAGCCGACCATACCGATAATGGCATAAGCAAATTGCAACTTGTAGGGCTTTATGTACGAGAGCAGTCGTCGATAGGTAACCGACGCTTTGGGAGTATTTGTACTGGTATCAGGCATAACAATCAGTTAAGCACTTGCCAGTAAAGGTTAGGCATGCTCATTTCAGATGTAATGGGATTAAACACGAGTAGCCTCGACTCGCGCTCTGCATAAATGCTCTGAACAAGCGCCTAATCCGAATAATAAAGGATTACTTTGGCGCTTGAGACGTTGCCATAGACATACGCAACATACCCAATTGACCGGCAGCATCCATCGCTGTAACAACCGCTTGGTAAGGTGTTTGCGCATCTGCCCGAATAGTAAGTGGAATATCGCGGTTGCCGTCAATAAGATTAGACAAGGCCGCCTGCAGCGATTTTGCGTCTGATTTTACCAGCTCCTGATCATTGACGTAGAACCGCCCTGCAGCATTGATAACCACTTCAATGTTCTCAGCAGGCGCAGCTTCAGCCGATTCGCTTGCTTTTGGCAGCTGTAATGATATTGCCGATTCTTTCTGAAAGGTGGTGGATACCATAAAGAAGATCAGTAGCAAAAACACCACATCGATCAACGGAGTCAGATTGAGCTCCAACTCTTCTCGCTGTTGCCGCTTAAATTTCACGGGGCAACTCGCGCCTTAGATTGGCGTTTTTGCAAGACATCGACCAGCTTCAAAGACTCTTTTTCCATATCCACTACCAATCCATCGACACGACCGCGGAAATAGCGGTAGAACATCAGAGATGGAATAGCAACCATTAAGCCGCCAGCAGTGGTTATAAGCGCCTGCGAAATACCACCGGCTAACAGAGCAGGATTACCCACACCCACCGTCATTATGTTGGTGAATACCTTGATCATTCCAATAACCGTTCCAAGCAATCCGAGCAACGGGGTTACAGCGGCTATGGTGCCCAAGGCATTTAAGTATCGTTCAAGCTCGTGAGCAACATGACCGCCCACCTCTTCGATGGATGCTTTCATAGAATCACGCTCTTGAGTGCGCGTGAGCAAACCCGCAGCTAGCACACGACCCAACGGAGATTCTTGCTGAATTTCGCGAACTTTCTCATCGGTGAGCTGCTTCGAGCTGGCCATACGCCACACATCTGCAACCAAATTAGAAGGTACGATTTTCTCTTGCCGTAGATGGAAGAATCGTTCGCCAATGATGGCAAGCGCAACCACGGAACACACGATGATCGGCAGCATTAGCAAGCCGCCTGCACTGACTATTTCCCACACGTTATTTGCCCTTGTAATAGACTCGCCCGTTTTCGCAAGCGGAGGTTATAGCTATATTTTATAGCGCATTTGCAGCCAAGCGTGCACAATTTACCGAAACCTTGGCAAATAACAAATTGAATCATTTCAATTTACTGTTTATCTGTCGATAAAAGTCATTATTATGGCGCTTCACTACTTTCGTCGATCAATCCAAACTAACGCCGGTAGCGCCGCCTATTGTGCCAGAACCAAGTAATCGGTGCCGCAATACCGTTTTGATCAAATTGCAGAAACACAGCGCCATGCTTTCCAGTAGTGAACAATCTTGAACCACTTTCCCGGTAACGATCGACGACCTCAGGGTGCGGAAAGCCAAACTTATTATTTTCACCAGCCGCAAAGATAACCGTATCGGAGGGCAACATGGATACAAACGCACGGGTCGACGAAGAGCGGCTGCCGTGATGTGGCGCTACTAGAACACTCAGCGGCAACGGCTCCCCCATGCGCTCAAGCAGTAGCCGTTCAGACTCAGCTTCAATGTCGCCAGTCAGTAAAATTCTCGTGTAACCGTATTGCACCAGCAAAACGCAGGACAAATTATTGGTTGTGCCAATGTCAGCTTCGCCAGGGTGGATAAAAGAGAATCTCACTTCATCTAATTCGAACGTTTTTCCTGCCACGCAAGCTTGTGCATTGGCTTCGAGCTGGTGCTGTTCATCGCTTGAGTAAAGCCGTGTATGCGGATAATAATCCAACAAACTTTTAATACCACCCGCATGGTCATCATCGGCATGAGACAAAACAGAGACATCGATATCTGATCGTCCTTGAGAAACTAAGAACGGCCTAACCACCCGGTCAAACATCGTCACGCTGTCACTGATACGTTTGCCGGTGTCGAATAGAACCGTGTGATTTTCAGTTAATAAAATTGTTGCGAGTCCTTGCCCCACATCGAGTACATGCAATTCGAGCCCTCGCACTGGCCTGCCCAATAAGTTCAGCGCGATCGCTGGCGCAATTAACGGAATGGCAAGCCAACGTAGCCTTAACCCACGCGGTACAAACAGTAACAACAACCCAGATAGAACACACAACAACACCAACGGGCCAGGAAGAAACAACGGTAGGCTAGACGCCGGCAGAGCAAGCAACCAATCGAGCCATAACAGTAGCTTCTCTAAGACCCATTGATTAGCCGTTAGCAGCGCACTCGCACCAGTAGGCCACCAAGGTGTTAGCAGCGCGATGATGAAGGACGCAGGCACAACAAACAATCCAACGACGGGTACCGCAACCGCATTAGCAACCGGTGCAACCAATGACCCTTGTTGAAAAAACCAGGCAGTGGCAGGTAACAACACCAGTCCAAGTTTGAGGTGTAAAAACAACGCACCTGACTTCGGACCAACCTTATTGAGTCTGCCGTTATGTAAATAAAACAGCACCGAAACAGTGCCGAACGATAACCAAAAACCAACGGATAAAACGGCCAGCGGATCTAACAACAGAACCATTAGCAAAGCCAATATTAATGCGGTTCCAGGTGGCCACACACGTCTAAGCAAAACCGTAAGCGCAAACACACAAAGCATGACTAACGCTCGCTGAGTCGGTAGCGAAAACCCTGCAAGAGCTGCATAAACCAATGCACCCGTGCAGCTCATACCAAGAGTAAAGATGGGTTTTATACCCAGAGATCGGTTTGAATAATGTTGGCTATAGTGAACCAGACGCCACATGAGACCGGCAAATGCATAGACCCAACCAGCAACCAAACCGATATGTAACCCTGAAATAGCTAATAAATGAGCGGTACCCGACTGTCTAAGGGTTTGCCATTGTTCAACGCTAATGTTGTTGGTAACACCAACGGTTAAACCTTGAATTAGCGGTGCATGTGCATTAGCGCTCGGCAAATCACTGATTTGTTTTGCAAGCCTTTCACGCACCGCGTGCAGTTGATTGGGGTGGACACTGAGTCGTTGTGGCTTGGGTTCGTCTCGGACATACCCAGTGGCGTGTATTCGATTCTGAAACAACCATCGCTCATAGTTAAATCCGCCTGGGTTGCCTAGTGATGTCGTCGGCTTAAGCCTTGCAACCAATCGCCATTGATCACCGGCCATAATTGATTTTCGAGCGCCTCCGTACCAACTCAATCGAACCTGAGTTGGACGCTGTGCGTTATTTTCATATTCATCGACACGAAATAGAAAGCTGCTGTGCCTATCATCGTGCTTGGGCACACTGATGACAGTGCCGACGATGGCAACATCTATCTTGATCGTACCTGGCGCAAGCTGACGATTCAATTGCAGAAAAATGGTCGTTTGTGCAACCATTGCACCCGCAAACAGTCCCACTACTATCCACCGCGGTTCTCTCGACAACAAGCGTAAAATAAGCAGGCCAGAAACTGCAAGCAATGTGAATCCTATGGCAAAATCTGGGCGCACCCACAAAACCACAACGAGCGCTGCAACAAACCCAACTGTAAAACTGCGCACAACAACTATGGTTTAAATAGCCATTTTTCGTCGACAACCCTAAAACTTGCAGGGATTTCGACGTTATCTAGTAATACAACTGAAAAACTTGGAAAAATCGGAACAGTATGCCTCGCCGCTGGCTTAAAGAACGACTGCCAACCCACGATCAATTGCACGAACACTTGGGCATGGAAACTAGCGATAAGCGCGAGCCATCGGGGGCTATGCTGTGGCTGCGAAATAAGCTTGCCGACCCGATGCTGTGGCATTTGAATCGCCGATCGGTTGCCGGTGCTGTTGCGTTGGGGTTGTTTATCGGTTGGTTGCCCATTCCGATGCAAATGTTGATTGCTGCATTGCTTGCAACTGTGCTGCGCGTCCATGTGCCAGTCTCCGTTGTTTTGGTGTGGTTCAGTAATCCAATTACATTCCCTGCCCTACTCTATGCCGCTTGGTGCGTTGGGTCAATACTACTCGGTGACGGTATGATTCCATCGCCGTGGTCCATGCACGTATCGGAGCTGTGGCACTCGGCGCTTAACGCTTGGCCCATTATTTTATTTGGCAGTGTGTTTTGTGCAACCGTGTTCGCCGTGGTTGGGTTCGTTATCACAAACACCGTTTGGCGGATTATCGCAGTGAAGCGATGGCGAAAGCGCTTAGCTAAGTCGAACATCGAATCCGCTATTTAAATATCGCTCAGATTTTCTAAGACTAACACCTTGTCAGTACCCTTCAGACAACGTCCCGTGTGTCAGCGTCAGCACCGTGTCCATTCGTTGGGCTAAACGGGTATCGTGTGTGACGATTAAAAAGCTGGTAGCGGACTCCTGATTGAGTTCAAGCATAAGTTCATACACTTTATCCGCAGTGCCTTCATCTAAGTTACCTGTTGGTTCATCAGCTAATACAATGTGCGGGTCGGTGACAAGTGCTCGGGCAATAGCTGCACGCTGACGTTCGCCGCCGGAAAGCTCTGACGGTTTATGTCGCAAGCGATCACCTAATCCAACCCTATCAAGCAATGCTGCAGCCTTTTCATTAGCTGACTTAACTGAATCTTTTCGAATAAGTAGCGGCATGCTAACGTTTTCAAGCGCTGAAAATTCTGGCAGTAAATGATGAAACTGGTATACAAAACCAAGATACTGATTACGCGCCAAGCCTCGCGCTTTTTGACTCATATCAGCCAAATTCTTACCGGCTAGAGTGACCTGCCCACTACTGGGCTTGTCGAGCCCTCCGAGTAAGTGCAATAACGTACTTTTGCCACTACCAGAAGAGCCAATGATGCCGATACGATCTCCACGGTGGATGGTCAAAGATAATTCTTTAAGCACATCAACGCTGAGATCGCCCTGCGAATAACGCTTGGTGATGTTACTCGCAATGAGAACGGGATCGTTGTTTTGATCAGCACGCATTGTGGTATCAATTTGCGCAACCGGGGTTGAGTCTGTGTTCATAGGTTTACTCGTATGCCAGTGCCGATGCAGGGTCAGTTCGCGATGCGCGCCATGCGGGGTATAGCGTTGCCAGCAAAGAGAGTACAAACGACATCAGCGCTATTCGCCCTACATTTGGCCATTGCAAATCAGATGGCATTTCATCAATGTAGTACACCTCTGGATTCAGAACCGGACCGGTAAAGCGCTCAATGAACGGAACAACGACATCGATATTAGAGGCCAATAACACTCCACCAATGACACCCACCACCGTTCCAACCACACCAATGAGTACCCCTTGTACTAAGAAAATACTCATTATGCTGCCGGGTGATGCACCTTGGGTTCGCAATATTGCGATATCAGCTTGTTTATCCTGCACCATCATCACAAGCGTTGACACAATATTAAAAGCGGCAACCGCAACAATCATCGACAAAATGATAAACATCATGGTTTTTTCCATTTTCACGGCGAGAAAATAGTTCGCGTTTTGCTGAGTCCAATCGCTAACGTAGTAATTTAATCCAAGCTTGCCTTTGATGTCACGAGAAACGGCTGGCGCTCTTCCTGTGTCTTGTAACTTCAATCTGACACCAGAATACCCGTCACCCATTTTCAGTAACTTGGCAGAATCTTGCGCGTGCATGATGGCTAAATTTCGATCAAACTGAAACATGCCGAACCGGAACACGTCCGTGACGATGAATCGCTTGATTCTTGGCACAAACCCGACCGGAGTAACGCTAGCCTCTGGTGTGATAACCATGACCTTGTCGCCAACAATCGCCCCAAGGTAGGCTGCTAAATCTGCACCTAAAATAATGCCATATTCACCCGGCTGCAAAGAGGCACTCAGGTCTTTGACGTATTCAAGTTTGTCGGCAATTTCGGATACAGCACTTTCTTGATCAGGTTCAATTCCACGAATTAACGCACCGGTTGAACGCCCATCGGCCACGATCATGACCTGCCCTTCGACATAGGGCGCTGCACCTAGCACTTCCGGATGTTCACTGGATTTGTCGACAACCGCCTGCCAGTCCGTCATCGGTTCGCCAAAAGCGGTGACCGTTGCATGTGAGGAAGCGCCAACAATACGTTGCCGCATTTCCTTCTCAAAACCGCTCATTACGGAGGTCACAGTGATCAGCGCTGTTACGCCAAGCGCTATACCTACAATCGATATGAGCGATATGAAGGAGATAAAGTGGTTGCGTCTTTTGGCCCGCGTATAACGCAGGCCGACGAAAAATTGATACGGTTGAAACATGTATTGTCGTTTGGCTCTAACCAGTTACGTAGACAGCGGTTGCGCGAAAAGTTCGCAGCCCATAAGTGGCTTTCAGCCGTTTGAGTATCAGTATAGGAAATATGGGACAATTAGCCGGAAAACTATTCATCGATAGTTCCTTAGTGATACGCAACAATCCTACCGATTGAGCAACCTTGTCGTAACCAAATGCCACCAAATGACTCAAATGTAACACTCCTGCCACGGGCCAAGTCTGCCCAGAAGCGCTGGGGGCAACTGTACGGCTCGACAGAATCACTGGCGATCGCAGAATTTGCCCAACAATGCGACTCTTTGGTCGTGGTCGTTGCAGCCAATACACCCGATTTGTTGCACCTGGAAGCTGAAATTGATTTTTATTGCGACCCAAGCACGCCAAAGCAAACATTCAGTGATTGGGAAACGCTCACATATGATCGAGTGTCGCCTCATCAGGACATCATCTCTCAGCGAATTCGTACGCTCTATGCGCTGCCAAACCAACAAAAAGGCATCCTACTCATCACCGCCTCTGCCCTAATGCAGAGACTGCCACCGCGCACCTTTTTAGAGCAGCACGCATTAATTATCAATGCAGGAGAGCAACTACCGCTCGATCAATTTCGAGAGAGGCTAGTAGATGCAGGCTACCGCAACGTATCTCAAGTTGAGGAGCGTGGAGAATTTGCCGTCCGAGGCTCCATATTAGATTTATTCCCAATGAGCAGCGCAAAACCTTTTCGTGTGGAATTTTTCGATGAAGACATCGAAACGATCCGCACGTTTGATCCAGATACACAGCGCGGGCTCGACAAGGCTGAGATGATCGAACTCCTACCGGCCCACGAATTTCCACTCAACGAAGACGGCATTGCACTTTTCAGACGACAGTTTAGAAACACCTTCGAAGCTGAAAGCAAAAACAGTCCGCTCTATGAAGATGTGTCTGAAGGGCGTGCCCCATCGGGCATTGAATATTACTTGCCGTTGTTCTTTGAAGAGATGGCCAATATTTTTGATTACCTACCTTCGAACGCAACATTTATTCATGTCGATAGCGCAGAAGCTGGGATGCAAACGTTTTGGGACACAACTGAAGAGCGTTACGAGCAACGACGTCACGATGTAGAGCGTCCTATTCTGCCGCCCGGTGACTTGTTCATCGAGCCCAAAGAGATGGACAAACGTTTAAAAGACTATGTTTGTATCTCAACACAACGATTCGAGATGGAGCAAACAGCACGCAGCGGATTGAACTACCCAACCAAAGTTCCCGATTTATACCCAATAGATGCACGTGGTGAGCGTCCAATGGGTGCGCTGCAAGATTTCATCAACGACTTTAAAGGACGCGTTTTGTTTGTCGCAGAATCAAATGGTCGGCGAGAAGCGTTGCTCGACCAACTGGTTGGTAATCGGCTTAAACCAACAACGGTTGACAGCTGGACAAACTTTCTCAACAGTGATCGCGACATGTGCTTAACCACGGCACCACTAGATCGCGGCATTTTATTGCCCAGTGCAAAAGTGGCGGTAATCACGGAGTCTCAGCTGGGTGCTAGCCGAGTAAAGCGTCGTGAACGACGACGCCCAACACGCGATTCCGATGCCATTATTGCAAACCTGACCGATCTATCCTTCGGTGCTCCTGTTGTGCACCTAGATCATGGTGTTGGTCGTTACCAAGGGCTGACCAGTCTTGATGTTGGTGGCTTGGAAAACGAATACGTAACCATTCACTACAGTGGCGATGACAAACTTTATGTACCGGTATCCGCTTTGCACCTAATCTCACGCTACACAGGCGCAAGTGCAGACACTGCACCACTGCATAAACTGGGTAGCGAAACGTGGCAAAAAGCCAAAAGAAAAGCAGCTGAGAAAGCGTATGACATCGCAGCTGAATTATTAGAAATACACGCACGTCGAGCCGCTCGTAAAGGTTTTGCTTTTCCGTCAAATTCGGATAACTATGCAAACTTTTCTCAAGCCTTCCCGTTTGAAGAAACACCAGACCAACTCAGTGCAATTGAAAGTGTGGTGGCCGACTTACGATCACCGCAACCAACTGACCGTGTCGTTTGCGGTGATGTTGGGTTTGGCAAAACCGAAGTTGCCATGCGCGCCGCATTTGTTGCAGTGGATGCGGGTAAGCAAGTAGCCGTATTAGTACCAACAACACTACTGGCAAAGCAACACCATCAGAATTTTCTTGATCGTTTTGCCGACTGGCCAATTCAAATTGAATCTTTATCCCGCTTTGTTAAAGCGAAAGATCAGAAGGCTATTTTAGAGAAATTAGCCAGTGGTGGCATCGATATCATTATTGGTACACACAAGCTTATTCAAAAAGATGTTCGCTATAAAAACTTAGGTTTGGTGATAATCGATGAAGAACATCGATTCGGCGTGCGCCATAAAGAACACATGAAGGCACTTCGCTCTGAAATCGATATTGTTACATTAACGGCCACACCTATACCAAGAACATTAAACATGGGCTTGGCCGGTATGCGCGACCTGTCCATTATCGCGACCCCACCACAACACAGGCATGCGATAAAAACGTTTGTCGGTGAATGGTCAGATGTACAAATTCGTGAAGCGTGCGAACGGGAACTTACGCGCGGTGGTCAAGTGTATTTCCTTCACAATGAGGTAGCCACCATTGAGCGCATAACTAGAACAATTGAACAGCTTGTGCCTGGCGCAAAAGTGCAATACGCACACGGCCAAATGCGCGAATCAGAACTTGAATCGGTTATGGTCGATTTCTATCACCAGCGTTTTAATATTTTGGTTGCCACAACCATTATTGAAAGTGGTATCGATATACCCACAGCAAACACCATCATCATTAACCGGGCCGATAAACTTGGGCTTGCACAACTACACCAACTGCGCGGACGTGTAGGTCGTTCTCACCATCGTGCTTATGCTTATATGATTACTCCGCCAAAAGGCGTTATGTCATCAGACGCTGAGAAACGACTGACAGCAATCGAGTCTTTAGAGGATTTAGGTGTCGGATTCACACTAGCAACACACGATCTAGAAATTCGTGGCGCAGGTGAATTACTGGGAGAGGGACAAAGCGGACAAATACAAGAAATCGGCTTTACCCTGTATACCGAGTTGCTGGACCGAGCCGTCAAAGCCTTGAAATCAGGTCAACTACCAGACTACGACGCACCGCTGGCTCAAGCCACGGAAGTTGACTTAGGCGTGCCCGCCCTCCTGCCACAGGATTACGTTCCCGATGTGCATCACCGACTTATTCTTTATAAAAGAATTGCAGCAGCAAAATCGGCACCCGAACTGCGAGAACTTAAAATCGAATTGATCGATCGCTTTGGAATGCTGCCTGAACAAACGAGCAACCTGTTTACTGTTATGCAGATCAAGCAACGCTGCAGCGAGCTAGGCATTGAGCGACTTGAGATGAATGCGCACGGAGGGCGAGTCCTTTTTAATAAGGAGCCGAACATTGACTCAATGCAACTCATTGCCCTCATCCAAAAAAACGCTGCTGTTTACCGTTTCGATGGCAAACAAATGCTGCGAATTAGTAAGGAATTTGAAGACGCTACCGAAACAGGAGAGTTTCTTGACACATTGCTTGACAAACTGGCAGTGAAAAAAGAAGCCGTGCCCTCGTGATCAAACGTGAAGGCGCGCCTGATGCAGCGCATCGGCGCCATTTGCACGTATACTAGGTTTGGTTAGCACCGTACGAATCGGCAATATAAGGTGAAGCATGCAACGAACATTCAACAAGCATAGTTTACGCATTCGTTTAATATTAGCGTTTAGTGCACTAGTGCTTACCGTGGCGTTTTTATCCACCAACGCACAAGCACAAGAGCGAAATTACCTGATCGAAGTAGTTGTGTTCGAGAACATGGACGAGGCGAAAAAAGAATCCTCCGGGTCTCTTTACTATCCACGTATAAATTCGGCTATTGGTCTAACCGGTGACAAGGCAGCTTCACTCGGATTTGCCCTACTCGACGAAGCATTATTGATAGATGACGCTGCTGATAAAATCAGAGCCAGCGGTCGGTACCGACTACTGAAGCATTTCGCTTGGCGCCAACCTGGGCTGGATGCGAAGAATGCAGAAGCGATTCGAATCAATATCGGCAAAACTATGCCGATCTACCTTCCTGACGATTTAAAGCCGTACGGTAAGTTTATCCCCGCATCTGCGCAACCACAGCCATCGCGCACACGAAAAATAACCACAACAACGGTTAGCGGCACGCTCAAATTGAGGCTCGGACGTTTTTTACATTTAGATACTCGATTAGTGTTCACCGATACCGAAAACGTTAAAAGCTACCGCCTCTCTCAAAGCCGCAAGATGCGCAGTGGCGAATTTCACTATATAGACAACCCAAGGTTTGGTTTGCTGGTGAAAATCGTCCCACTTGAAGAATCGTCTAATTAATCACAAATCAGTCACTTAGGTGTGACCGAGTTTGCAGTATTGGTGATTTTTAGTCGCAACCAACGCCATCAGGGCGCTATTCAGGATAGGTTCAGTCGGGTATTAGTAAAGTGTTTGCAACGTCAACGCTGGACGTTGCCAACCAATGCGAGACTTAAAATGAAACAACTAATTGCAGCAACCGTTCTAGTGGGGATCAGTAATCTGGCGATCGCCGCCGATGCACCCCAATTAAGACACCGCTTTACTGAATATGCGAACGTGATTAACGTTGAACCTGTGTTCCGTCAAGTACGCTACGAACAACCACAGAAAGAATGCTGGATTGAACAACAAGAACAGGTTGTTACCCGAGAAGGTTCACGCCAAAATTTTGGACAATCCACTAGGCGATCAAACTCAGCTCAGAGTTACAGCGGTGCAGACGCTCTTATCGGCGGCCTGATCGGTGGTGTCATTGGTAACCAACTGGGTAAAAGCAGTAATCGAGGTGCACGAAATGGTGCAACGGTTGCTGGTGCCATAGTCGGTTCAGTCATTGCTAACGAGGCCCGCGGTTCAGATGTATCACGCCATCGTCGTCACAACCAACGCGCACAAGCAAGACAACCTCAACGAGTCATAAGCACTCGCCCGGTTGAGAGATGTCGAGAGACCGTTCATACCGCCTACGAACAACGCGTACAAGCCTACGATGTTACATATGAGTATCGAGGCCGAACCTTCACCACTCGCATGAAACGCGACCCTGGTGATCAAATCGAGTTGCAAGTGAACCTTGCACCCGCTCGTCACTAATTAAACGCATCATGTTACGTACATGCACAATATTCTTGTTAGCCATAGTTATCACGCTGGGTTCCAGTGTGATGACTATCGCAATGGCCAATGGCGAGCCACGCACGCGTGCACAAGCCATAGACATTGCGAAGCAACGCAGTGGCGATGGCCGTGTGCTCAGCGTTAACAAAAAAGTGAATAGCAATGGCGTATCAGTATTTGCGGTTAAAATTATTTCCAACGGTCGCGTAAAAGTGTACGCCGTCCGTGAATTCAAAGAATAAGGCCCTTTCATGCGAGCCCTCGTTGTTGAAGATGAACAAACGCTCCGCGAACAAATCGAATCCACACTGCGTGAACACGAGTACGCTATAGATTCGGCCGCTGACGGCGTTGAAGGTTTGTATCTGGCGACCACCATGCCGATTGATATCGCCATCATTGATCTCGGATTACCCGGCCTTGACGGGCTTAGCCTGATTAAAAAGCTGCGTGCAAAAGACTGCACCTATCCTGTGCTTATTTTAACGGCTCGAGACAATTGGCAAGACAAAGTTGAAGGGCTTGAAGCCGGGGCAGATGATTACTTGGCCAAACCTTTTCATTTGGAGGAGCTGATGGCACGCCTTAGAGCTCTGCTACGTCGCTCTGGCGGATGGTCGGAATCACAATTGCATTTTGGCCGCCTAATGATAGACACACGAACGCAACAAGTGAGTGTTGACAATGAGGTCGTTGAACTCACCGCTTATGAGTATCGCGTGATCTCTTACTTAGGTACAAACGCAGGCAGCGTTATTAGCAAAGCCAAACTACTTGACCACTTGTATGAAGAAGAGAGCAGTCCCGACCCTAACGTGTTAGAAGTGTTCATCCGCCGGCTACGTCAAAAGCTGGATAAACACAAAACGCTGAACCCAATAGAGACGCTTCGCGGTCGTGGTTACCGACTTGCATTGGCGCGTGAACGCGACAGCGCTGATGATCTCGACAGCACAGATAACACGGCTAACACGGATAGTAAGAACAGCACAGATAACGCTAAGGACAAACCTTAACCACTGTGAAGTCTATCTCCGCAAGGTTATTAACCGGCACCGCTATCGTGCTGGCCATTTTTGTTCTACTAACCGGATTGTCGGTGAGTTACTCGGTAAAGCAGCGCGCTGAAACGGCCTTGTTCGATCGCCTGCAAGGTTTGGTCTATGGCATTCTCGGTGCCACAGAAATTGAAGATGAGCAGCGTCCTGTTGTCAATGACCTTGCCCTACCAGACCAGCGTTTAAATCAAGCAAGCTCCGGCTTATCGGCAGAAGTTATCGGAAACGGCGGTATTCAACTTTGGGAGTCGCAATCGACATCCAACCCACTTCCAGCCGTTGCATACTCCCCTATCGGAGAATGGATATTCGACTCTGTCAATCAGCCCAAAAACAAAAATGTTCATCGAATGCAGATGGCGACCGTGTGGGAATTAGACTCGGGTGAGGAAATATCGTTTATTGTTCACGTGGTGGCCGATGCGGATGTTCTGGCCGGACAACTACGGCGATTCGATCGCACCTTATGGGCAAGCTTACTCGCGTCAGCAGTTGGTTTACTACTGCTTCAACTACTCATACTGAATCGTAGTTTGCAGCCTCTGCGGCACATTGGTTCAGAATTAGACGAGATCGAGCAAGGCACACGTGAACGATTAAATGAAGATGTACCAACGGAACTCAAGCCACTGGCTAGTAGCATTAATTTGCTACTGGTAAGCGAGAAAAATCGCCATGAACAATACCGACACTTATTAACCGACTTAGCGCATAGCCTGAAAACGCCCCTGTCTGTTCTTAAAAATTTAGGCGCATCAAGGCAAAACTCACAAGAACGGCATAGCTTGCAAGATGCTCACGACTCAGAAAATATGACTCGATTCAAACGACCTGAACTGTCACAGTCACCAACCGATGAGCAAATCCTAAATCAGTTGGATGAACAATCGCCATCTGATGAACACGCTAATAAATGGACAAGTACCAGTCAAGTCATCAATGAACAAACTGATCAAATGCAAAATACCGTTGATCGTTATTTGCAGCGTGCCGCAATGCGAACACCACAATATTTATCCAAGCCGATTTCACCAACACCGGTGATTAATAAATTGTGCGCGTCTTTGTCCAAAATTTATCATGACCCTGCCCCCACATTTGAAATAGAAATCGACGAACTATTCCAAGTTCGACTTGCCGATATTGATTTATACGAGGTGCTCGGCAATGTTCTTGATAATGCCTGTAAGTATGGCGCGCGCAATATTCGTATTACTACAGACACAAGCTCTAGACAGATAACGATCGATGATGATGGACCAGGCTTTCCATCAGAGTACGGACGCACACTAACCGATCGCGGCGTTAGAGCAGACACGGCAATAGAGGGACAAGGAGTTGGACTAGCTGCAACAATGCAGCTGATGCATAGCTATGGCGGGGATTTAAAACTTGACTCGAGCCCCAGTAGCGGAGCTCGAGTGATTTTACAATTTTCCTAGAGCACGTTTTCTAGAAAAACAATATCAAGAAATACGACTATCGCATTCCTCTTACAGCCGTTTTTACGGCCGCGCAATCAAATAACCAAGCCAGCATGCATAGTCTTCAGCTTCATCAGTGGCAATGTACTCATCTAACGCTTCGTCAGTTTTAGGATCAAATTCTTGACGATAGACAATTGTCTCTTTAAAACCGGCCTCTTCTAAAATTTCACGCAGTTCTCTCGCACCCCAAACACGCCATGTGTAGCTAAATGCTTTTTTCAACTTTGACTTGTCAGGAAAGTGAAAATGGATGTGGCATTTAAGTTCATTTGTTATCGCATTGAACTCGGCCTGCTCCCAAATGTATTTAAAACCATCGAGCTTGCGCTTTTCTTTCTGAGTTTGGTAACACTCAGAGCCACCAAATACATCAAGAAAAAGAACACCGTCATCTTTCAAGGCTTCACGTGTGCGCTTGAAGTAGTCAAGCATGACCTTTCGTTCCTGGAAAAACCAGTAACTGAAATTGTAAGCTTGAATAACGTCGACTTTTTCGGTTGTGACCGTGGTGACATCCTCTTCTAACAGAGTTAGTCGCTCACGCTGCGCGGGCTTCAAACGCGATGCATTGTGCTTTTCACCCCACCCCAATACCTCAGGGTCGAAATCAACACCGATTGCAGTGTTGGTGTCACGACGCTCAACCCATTCAACAGAGCTGATCGCCGTGCCACAGAAATCTTCACGCATTGACGACGCTTCGCGACCAGTGAGTTCTTTGAATGTGGTGTCGATAAAGTCGAGTTCGAATTCAGAATTCTGAACCGACTCTTGGTATAAAGCATGCCGATCGGCAAGCTCTGCCATAGTAGGCTCTTTGCTTAGTGCCGCTTTCTTCGCACGAGCGGACGGTCTTGATCGTGTTTTTTCCGCAGTTGTCATTTTGAATGTCAGTTGTTGGTTTGTTATTGAGTGTAGTGCTTTATCAGGCTTTTATGCCGATACCCCGATTGAGCAATGTCATGGCAATGGTGCCAAGTATGGCAATAAAAACCAGAATGACGGCAAAACTGTGCCAAAGAGGTATGTCGCTAACGCCTAGTATCCCATATCGGAAGCCGTTAATCATGTACAGCACTGGGTTGAACAAGGAAAGCTTCTGCGCAAGCGGTGGCAACATGTTGATCGAGTAGAAAATACCACCTAAATACGTTAATGGTGTAAGCACAAAATTAGGTACTATCGAGCATTCATCAAAGGTCTTGGCATAAACCGCATTGATCAACCCGCCCAGTGAAAACATGATCGATGTTAGTACAGCTATACACAATGTTACCAGTGGATAAACAGGGTTAAGGTCTGTGAAGAACAAAGCAACGAATGAGACGACTAACCCCACGGTAATACCACGGGCGACGCCCCCAGTGACATAGCCTGCCAATATGGTTGCATTGCTCACCGGAGAGACCAGCAATTCCTCAATATGTTTTTGCAGTTTAGTACCGAAAAACGAGGAAACAACGTTGCCATAGGAATTCGTGATGATGCCCATCATGATGATGCCCGGCACGAGAAAATCCATATAGGCGAAGCCATCGACTTCGCGTATACGCGAACCGATCAAGCCCCCAAAGATCAACATATACAACACAGCATTCATCGCAGGTGGTGTTAGGGTTTGCACCCATATACGCGTGAAGCGGCGAATCTCCTTTCTAACAATGGTTAGATAAGCAGTCCATTGTAATTGCCAATAGCTCATCGCTTCACTCCAACCGGACATGACACGAGCCTGCAGTACAACCTCATTGCACCGCCTCGTCAGACTGGCCAACTAGCCGCAGGAAAAACTCCTCGAGACGATTCGATTTAGTACGCATGCTGCCAACCACAATACCTTGCGCTTTTAATACATCGAACAAGTCGCTGATGGAGTGGCCTTTAGGAACATCAACTTCCAGCTCATTGGACTCTTTACGAATTCGTGTTTCAAAAGGCGGAATATTTGGCGCTATTGCCAAAGGCTCGTAAAGATTAAGCACAAACGTTTCTTGCATGGCTTGACTCAGTAAATCGGCAACAGCACCATTTTCAATAATCTGACCACCATCAATAATGGCAACGTTACGACACAGCGCCTCGGCCTCCTCCAGATAGTGTGTGGTTAAAATAATGGTGGTGCCATGCTCTGAATTTATTTCCGATAGGTAGTCCCACATGGAACGTCGAATTTCAATATCGACACCCGCTGTTGGCTCATCGAGAATGAGCATCTTAGGTTCATGTACCAAGGCGCGTGCAATCATTAGTCGTCGCTTCATACCACCAGAGAGTTCTCGCCCAAGTGCGCGGCGCTTATCCCAAAGGTCGAGTCGTTTCAAATAATACTCAGCACGCTTTCGAGCCTCGCGCTGTGAAATTCCGTTGTAGCCTGCCACATTCATCACGGTATTGAGAATGGGTTCAAAGCCGTTGAAGTTGAATTCTTGTGGCACAAGGCCTAAGCACGATTTCACACCAACCACATCGCTATCGAGATCGTGCCCAAATACAGAAACAGAGCCAGAGGTCTTATTGACAAGTGAGCTGACCACACCGATAGCAGTTGACTTACCTGCCCCGTTTGGACCCAACAAGGTAAAGAAATCACCTTCGCCAACAGTGAGATCAATTCCTCGCAACGCAAAAACATCATCATTGTAGGTTTTTACTAGATTTTCAATGCAGAGCGCGGTCATGTTCTAGACAGTGTTTTGGGTTGCAAATACAAGTGCGATTGGATGGTCGGTTCAAAGAACCGTTTAGGCGCTTATGTTAGCAGTATAAACACATACAAGCTTGCCTAGCGATGATGGCACCTACTCCAGATTTCAAAGCTTATTTGGCTAACTTCGGAGATCTCAAATACATGTAGTTAGTTCAAAGCAGCATGACCGCGATACTTGCCTCATCCGTGAAGCTTAATCCTAACGACAGTTCAATCTCCGAGATTTTAAAAATATAAATCTAACGCCATACGTCTTTCTCGCGCCTTCAAGTATCTGGCAACTTTATCCAGAACAGCTTATTTAGCACTCCACACTCTTAAATCCGGAATATATTCCGTATTATTTATTGACACGCGTCTAAAACGGGATTATATTCCGTATTTATGAAAACCCCAGAACATTCTAGACTGATTAAGGCAATTCTCTGCCTCTTACGACCCATCGTACGGATTCTTATCCGGAATGAGGTTTCACATGCAGAGTTTGCAGAGATAGGTCGTCAAGCTTATGTGCAGGAAGCGTATGAAAACTTCACCATCCCCGGGCGCAAGATGACTTACGCCCGCGTATCGGTACTCACCGGGCTCAATCGCAAAGAAGTCGTGCGTCTAAAAGACCTGGATATGAACCACAACAATGGTCTTCAAGCTCAACCAAACAGAGCTATACGAGTGGTCAACGGTTGGCTCACAGACAACGAGTTTTCGAATGCAGGGAAAGCGAGAATTTTACCTATCAATGGTGAATCAGCGTGCTTCCGCACTTTAGTCGAGCGCCATAGCGGCGACATCTCGATGGGTGCAGTGCTCGATGAACTTAAACGAGTTGGCGTTGTGGAAATGCCAGACAAGGAACATGTGAAGCTTGTGTCAAAGGGCTATATCCCTCAAGATGATTTACTTGAAAAGATCGAAATACTGAGCATCTCAGTTGCCGATTTGTTGCACACATCCATTCACAACCTTGAACTCAATGGCGGTAAACCCAGATTCCAGCGGCAGGTCGTATACCACCAAGTACCACCTGATGTAGCCGCCGCTTTTCAGGTGATCAGCGAAAAGGATTCGCTTGAGTTGTTACAACGATTAAACAATTATCTTTCTGAACAAATTGATAAAACAGTCCCCAACAACGACGACGGTCAACGCGTTGGTGTGGGTATTTATTTCATAGGCACGTAATAGGATATTAATAGGAAACAACAATGATTAGAATGACTACCAAACACATAGCGCATCGCGTCACGAGAAAAGTCTCTCGTGCTACAGCAATTGCTTTGCTTGTATCGCTAGCAGCTTGCAGCAGTGACAGCTCGGACGATGATAACGATGATAACGGTGATGGCATTTTTGGCACCGGCATTATAGTAAACGGCACTGTCAGCACTCAATATGCATTATCTCAAGACTCAGTTGAGTTCAAGCGTCAAAGCGGTGAGAAGGGTACGGAGACTTTGCGGTCCAACAGTACTTTTGCGGCTTCTGAAATGCAGGGCACAGGCGCTGTTTTGTTGCGTACGACTACCAGCACGGGCAACAGTCTTTATGCGTTAGCGCTACCCAATGCAAACACCGAGATCACGCAGAATATTCATAGTTATTCTGATTTGGTTGCACGTAACTGGTTTGCAAGCAACGGTCAGGATATCAATGCGGTGTTTACCGGCACGAGTGCGCTAACCGCCGTTCCCACATCAGCCGAACTACGAAAGCTTCAAGATAACGTCAGCCAAATTTACGTAGGTGTTCAGAATGACTATAACTTTCAGGGGGCGAACATATTTAGCGATCAATACGCTGCTGATGGCACTGGTATAGACGAGTTTCTCGAGAGTAACCCGGTCATAATCAATAATGGCGTAATCAATATCTATTTTATCGACCCATCAACTAATACCCAAAGTTTGGTTACCTCAGATCTAAATGTGGATAGTAGTCTGCTGATAAGTGACACAGAGAACCCGTCTACGCCAAATGAAATAAGAGCGCTACCGGCTGCGACCAATGAAATTATTGTGTTGTGGGATCCTGCGCTGGACAATATCGCGGTTAGTCGATATGACGTATACCGTGATGGCGCACTGCTTGAGTCAACTCCTTATCCGGTGTTTAGTGATAAGTCGATTACGTCTGGAATCGAATACAGTTATTTTGTTATCGCTGTAGACAGTTCCGGAAACCAGTCATCAGCTTCAACGGCTGTAACAGCTCAAACGTTGGCTATACCCGACACCACGCCGCCCACAGCACCTACAAACCTTATGTTGGTGCCTGCTGTTGGCAGCATTGCAGTGAGCTGGGCGCAAGCCGATGATGATGTTGCCTCTTTTACCGTCAGTCGTTCACAAGGCACAGGTGCGCTAACTGAGTACTTGTTGGTTACCTCGCCTTCAATGGCAGATTTAAATGTGGTTAATGGCACTCAATATTGTTATCAGGTGACAGCGGTTGATGGCTCTGGCAACCGATCAATGCCTTCGGAAGCTAGCTGTGCTATCGCTGGTGGTGAAGTGGTTAACTCCGTGCCTGTTGCTCCAGTCAATAACAATACAGACACGCCTATTACTGTCGGAATAGGTACTGACGGTGTTTACACATTCGGAACTTGTGGCGCTGAAATTTCCGCGATTGCTAGTAGCTCAGATATCGATGTACCTGCCAGGCTTATGCAAGGTCAAGTTGCCGAGAGCAGTGTTGGAGGTGCACCCGATCAAGCGATTCACTACTGGTCATTCGATGTGGCTCCTGGTGAGTACGCTTTAGTGCTCGAGGGCATCACTACTCAAGGTGATCGTACGCCCAATATCATTTTGGACGCTGTTGAAATTGATGATCGTGGAATCGAACAAGGCGATATTTTTAACTTTAATGAGATAGACCCTAACCGCTTGCGTGCATTTGTTCCAGTGACGGTAGACGCTACCGGGTTTTATATCAAAATTTCAGGGCGTGACTCTACCAGTCAGGATTATCAGATTGCACTCTATTCAATAGACGATGTAATACCAACGCCGTTTCTTGCAGACTGCCCGGAGGTCACTACTACATCGGTTGGAACAACTGAAGCGTTCACACTTAAAGCCAATGAGAATAGGTTTTTCCTTGTTGACTTGCCTGCAGGCGAATATGATCTATTCATCGATACATCGCTTGTTGATGGAAGTACAACCAACATCATTTACTGGATAGATGCCTATGCGCTTACCAACAGTGTGAGCACAGAACAGCGGTTAGCGCGAGTTAACGAAGTAGATTCGACTTGGCGTGCCGCTGTAAAAATCACAAGAGACGTCGGTGGGCCGCTTTACTTACGTCTGCATAAATCGATTAAAGACTACAATATTGAACTCACCATCTCAAGGTTGTAGAGCTGCAGTTACAAGCGTAGTTGATACTAATCTGCTCCGGTATATCCGGAGCAGACAACAGCTAGCGCAAAGCTAACAACCAATAGACTTACTCGTAGTTGCTCATTGCATTAACAAAACGCGTAGTCGCAACGTAACCACGATAAAAATACATAACGTCTTGAACGTAGTTTTGAGTTTCTGCAAAAGGTGGAATACCTTTATAACGTTCAACGTTACCAGGGCCCGCATTGTAAGCTGCAAGTGCTAGTTCATTACTACCAAATCGTTTTCTAAGCTGTGCCAGGTAACGAACACCAGCTGATAGGTTCTGATTGACGTTTTCTGGCTTACTCACTTTAAGCCACTGAGCCGTTTCAGGCATCAATTGCATTAAGCCAATCGCACCAACATAAGATCGTGCTTTAGGGTCGTAGCACGATTCTTTGGCTACCACCGCTTTGACTAAATTTGCACTGACTCGATGCTTAATGGCTAGTTCGAATATTTTCGCATCGTATTTTTTTGCACGCTTAGCAACACGTTCAGCAGACAGGCCCATGCATTTAACGTTCGGGACCATACCACCGTGAGCGTTCGCACTGATACTCATTAACTCTTTATATGGCTTGTATTGCGCAGAGTCTGCACGATCGTTAGTCTCGATGTGTGGAAAGCCGACACCTGCATAACTTGCGCTTAATACAACTTCAGTTCCTGCGGTTGTATCGATCCTTGGTTTTGCGAATTGTTGAACATCAACATCGCCGAAAAATGGCTGCATTTGCAATTCGGCTAGTTGTGATTCATTACTGATGCGTGTTGCCAATAAGAATGTGTTCACGTTAACTGCTGCACTAGGAGAAATAGCCTCACTAGAAATCGCAATGCTTAACGAATTTGATACCTTCGGTGACAATTGCACATTGTAATCAGGCAAGTTCTGAAACGCAGCAAAAGCATTATGTTTGAGCTTGTCAGCCTTTAGTTCAGCCTGCAAAGCACTCAAGCTTGATGCCTTTTCAATGCCGTTCGAATTGGGATAGGTATGTACTTGAGTATTAGCTGATACCAACACCGCAACACCTGCCAAAGCACACGCTACCAAGCTAGTAATAGCCAATGGCAACAGGTTTTTGTCTGAAGTCGATTTGTTTCGAGTCACTTATGTACAGCCTTTTTATTATTATTATTTTTTTGGACTCACTATGTTAACAGTGACTCCATGGCTTGTCTCACTTCGTCTGGAACCGTTACCGGTCGCTCAGTCTGTGCATCAACGAAGACATCCACTATAAAGCCTGTAGCCGACACAGTCTCGCAGCCTTGCTTGAAAATGCCAAGCTCATAACGAACGCTCGAATTGCCAATGCGAGAAATGCGAAGTGCGCACTCTAATTGGTCTGGATACCGCACTGCATCGTGATATTGGCACCCGTTTTCAACTGTGAAACAGCGCACACTTCCTGTGTTCAGATTGAATCCCTGCACGATCTCAAGCCAGGTCATCACCACGTTTTCATACACGTTGTAATAGACCGCGTTGTTCATATGACCGTACTGATCGTTGTCAATCCATCGCGTAGGCATATCCAAAAACCAACGATAGTCGGCTCGTTTCAAACTGCGGTTGTCCATATAGAGTTACTCCAGATCGATGGTTGGTCGATCTTTCTGCCACAACACTTCAGTGCCACCTTCCTGCCTTGCAACGACACGGGCAACAACAAAGAGAAGATCTGACAAGCGATTGAGATACATCATGCTAAACGGCGGCACCTCCTCTTCTCGTTTCAATGAGACGATCAGACGCTCTGCACGCCGACATACGGTGCGCGCCAGATGACAGGTTGCTGCCGCCTGAGACCCGCCAGGTAGAATAAAGTCTTTCAACGGTGGAAGGGATTCGTTGAAATGATCTAGCGCATTCTCAAGCCAGGTGACGTGCTCATGCTGAATAGCCTGATGCCCTGGTATACACAGCTCGCCACCCAGATCGAATAGGTGATGCTGCACTTCATCCAGTACTTTTCTCACTTTTTCCGGCAGCGATTGCGCCAGAACCATACCGACAATGGAATTCAGCTCATCCGTAGTGCCATAAGCTGCGACTCGCAGGCCGTCTTTATTGGTCCGACTGCCGTCGCCAAGGCCGGTCGTTCCATCGTCGCCGGTGCGAGTGTATATTTTTGATAATCGATTACCCATCTAAATCAGACACCCATGAATGTGAATACCGCGCCAGCTTACACGTATAATTGCCACACAACCATATGAGAACGGACCCGTGGCAACAGAAACTATTTTTAGCAAAATAATCAGAAAAGAGATGCCCTCCGACATGCTCTACCAGGACGAGCTGGTTACCGCGTTTAGGGATATCAACCCGGCGCTGCCCACCCACATCCTGATTGTCCCAAACGAGCATATTCCGACCAACAGCGATGTGACGGAAGCGCACGAGGCCGCCATGGGTCGCATGCACACGGTCGCGCGTAAATTGGCGCAAGAAGCTGGCATTGCAAAGGACGGTTACCGTTTGATCATTAATTGCGGAGAACACGGGCGACAAGAAGTCATGCACATTCATATGCATTTGCTAGGCGGTGCGGATGTCGGACCCATGCTCGTGCGGAAAAAACCGGTATGAGTAACCCTGACTACATCATTACCGATGAGCTCCAGCAAGCGGTTGATGCAGCCCTGACTCTTGAACGCCCCCTTTTAGTTAAGGGCGAACCGGGAACCGGAAAAACGCAATTGGCGATCGAAATTGCACAACGACTTGATGCCCCACTTTTTCAGTGGCACGTAAAATCCACCACACGAGCTCATCAGGGCTTATACGAATACGATGCAGTTTCCCGGCTTCGAGATTCACAACTTGGCGACGACCGCGTCAACAATATCAGCAACTATATTCTGCACGGTGTCCTTTGGGATGCGTTTACTTGTGATCAACGAGCAGTCGTACTAATCGATGAAATAGACAAAGCCGATATCGAATTTCCAAACGATTTATTGCAAGAACTCGATCGTATGTCATTCAACGTCTATGAAACACGCGAAACCATCACTGCAAAGCAACGCCCATTAGTCATCATTACCAGTAATAACGAGAAAGAACTACCTGATGCATTTTTACGACGCTGCTTCTTTCACTACATAGAATTTCCAGACAAACCCACCATGGCCAAAATCATTGCCGCCCACTATCCCACGGTGAAGCAGGATTTACTCAAATCAGCTATGGACGTGTTTTTTGATCTTCGCGATGTTCCAGGGCTGAAAAAGAAACCATCGACATCTGAATTACTGGATTGGTTGAAATTGCTTATTGCAGATGACTTACCAGCCGAGGCACTGGGTGCAGACGAACTACGAACCATACTGCCGCAAATGCACGGGGCTTTACTTAAGAATGAGCAGGATGTCCACTTGTTTGAGAGATTGATCTTTTTACACAAGCAGCGCCAACGCTAATGCTGCTGGATTTCTTCACCCACCTTCGCAAAGCAGGACTGCCGGTTTCAACCACTGAGCATTTACAGCTGCTTGAAGGATTAAGCCATGATGTCGGCGTGCTTGATCTCAACAAATTTTATCTATTTGCCCGACTGTGCCTGATCAAAGACGAATCTTTATATGATCGGTTTGATCAAGTATTTCAAGACTATTGGGCTGGACGCGAAGCCGCTTTTGATTTGAGCTTGGATGCCATCCCTGACGATTGGCTTAAGCTTGCCGACAAAGATGCGCTCACTGAAGAACAAAAAGCGCTGGTTGAATCTATGGGTGGTTGGGACAAACTCATGGAGACTTTAGCTAAACGCTTAGAAGAACAAAAAGAAGAACACCACGGCGGTAGCAAATGGATCGGCACGCGCGGCACTTCCCCTTTCGGCCATGGTGGGTTCAATCCTGAAGGAGTACGCATTGGCGGCAAAGGCGGACAAGGTCGGGCTGTTAAAGTGTGGGAGCAGCGTCGCTACAAAGATCTCGACGGCACTCGAGAGCTCGGCACGCGAGACTTCAAAGTGGCGCTAAGAAGTTTGCGTCGCCTGACACGCGATGGTCGCCCCGACAAACTTGATTTAAACGGCACTATCCGCGCGACCGCCCAGAACGCTGGATTACTCGACATTAAAATGCGTGCCGAGCGACGCAATGCGGTTAACGTACTGCTGCTATTCGATGTTGGCGGCTCCATGGACTACCACACGGCATTATGTGAGCAGTTGTTTTCAGCGGCACGAACTGAATTTAAACACCTTGAGTATTACTACTTCCACAATTTCACGTATGAAAAGGTCTGGCGAAATAACAACCGACGCCACAACGATACCATTTCAGTACAAGAACTGATTCGTACCTATGGCAGTAAATACCGGCTTATATTCGTTGGTGATGCCACTATGAGCCCGTACGAAGTGGTAGCTGAAGGCGGTAGCGTTGAACACTGGAATCAAGAAGCTGGCGCAATTTGGATGCAGCGCCTGCAACAGCATTTTGGCCATTGTGTGTGGCTAAATCCTGAAAAATCGGACTATTGGGAGACAACCCCATCCATCAGGATTATTCGAGAACTCATGCAGAATAGAATGTTCACTCTGAGCGTTAACGGCATTCAGGACGCCATAGAGACGCTTAAAACCCCTATCCAGCCTAAATTACTTACCGATAACAGTTGATCAACTGCCTTCAGGACCGATTTTTGCACCTTGTAATAGCGTGGTGCTGGCAAAACTTCGGACATCTTTTATAGACGGCTAAAACCGAATACCTCGTGTCGCCGAAGACGCCGGCACCGCTTTAATTTAGTTCACCTCTGTTCAATCCGCAGGCCGCGGTGGAATACCTGAATGCATAATTTGGCGCGTATCGTAGCTATCTCAGTGACATCCATCTGCCTTACGGGCTGTCTTGTCTATAAAGAATCAACTGGGAACGCAGAAAAACCGACGGGGGACGAGACAGAAACGGAAACGGAAACGGAAACGGAATCGAACGTTGTTCTCGCCGATCCAAATAATATTCAAATCAGTAACCAACTAGAAAATGACGGCTTGATTGCCCCGGTAGCACCTACGCTGAGTATTCTGGCAGCACCTGGTGCACTGCGCTTTGTTTGGAAAGACAAGCACAACGAAGAAACAACAGAGCTTACTAAAATAGCCTTATATCAATATGATTATCGCTCCGATATTGAAACGCAAATCGATGCAACCATAGAGACTACCGATACACAATACACACAAACAATTGGCCCTCATCAACTTGCGTGGGACAGCACTAGCTATCGAATCGAACTGTGCACCAGTGACAATTGCCTCAGCTCCATGCGCATGCCAATTAAGGATTTGCTCAGCAATGCAGTGACACCAATCACCCCTGACAACACTCAGCTGTCTAACTCCTTTGGAGATCACGTTGCGTTAAATGCCACCGGTAATGTAGCTGTTATCACAAGCCCCGCCCAAGCGAGCGCTGTAGTTCTGTTCCATGTAGCCGATCGGTGGATTCAGGCAAGCACACTAACATCAAACCAATTTGCGACACAAACTGGAGCGACAATGCGAGCGGCTTTATCAGCTAGCGGCGACACCATTGCTATTGCATCAATCGCAAATAACACCAAACCGAACGTAGTGGTTTTCGATCGATTAGGTGAAAACTGGCTTGAGTCGAGCTCAATGCTTCTGAACACATCAAACACACTTGCACAGAACTGGTACACAGACTCACTGGTCATTGATCTGTCAGATGATGGCGACCGAGTAGCGGTAGCAGCACACAGCGTGGTATCCGCAAACAATGCCCTAAACAGCGGCAATAACAATGTGATGATTTTCGATCGAGGAACCACAAGTTGGGTAAATTCGGCAACACTATCAATACCAGCACAACACACTCGCTTACCCGCGTTTTCCACTTCTGCAGATATAGATCGTGTTTTCATCTTATCCGCCCTCACAGGTAGCCTGTATCTGAACGAATATGCGCTTAGCGCGAACAGCTGGGGCAACACAAAACCGCAATTTATCGGAGCGATTAGCCCAACGGCAGACAACATTGTTGTAAGCGGAAGCAACGCAACAGAGATTGCCATCGCTGGTTGGGAAGCCAGCAGTAGCTCTGGCCGCGCACCGGTTGTATGGCGTTTCCAAAAATTAGCAGGCAGCTGGATTGCAAGCGATAGTGTAAAGCTACCCACAACGACGGCTGCCACAGCATCACTGCGACTGGCAGCCGATTCACAATTATCTTCCATAGCGATTGGATGGCAAGCAGCCAATAGTGCGAACGTGGCTTTCTACGGCCAGACCCCGCTAGGCTGGCAACATTATTTCAGTGTGCCAGATGCGTTCAACTTAAATCGCAACTTAGCTTTAGCGCAAAGTGTGGCAATAAGTGCGGATAACTCGACAGCGTTTATTGGAACAAGCAATACAGGCAATGGCGGGATGGTTAGCGCTTTTCGTTAATGCGAAATCGAAAGGCTATCAGTCGGAAAAGAAGCTATTAACCTTTATTTTGTGTCGCATACACAGGCAACATACGACGCAAATCAAGCAGCAAGGCCTGATTTTTTCCACGCTGATTTACCACATCTAAACCCTGACTGGTTAGCCTGAGAATTTGTGCAGCTGATTTATCCTGATTACTCGATACACCAAATAAACAACCAGTACTACAGATAGACACGCCACGTGATCCTGTGTCCATGGCATTACATATTTGCATGATTTTACGCGTGAGTAAATAAGCCTGCGGGTCTGTGGTATGACGCAGCAAGAAGCCATAGCGGTGACCGCCTAGCATGGCCACGTGATGTTCTCGCTTGTACACATTCTGCAAAGCACTTTCAATTTCTGCAGGCAGTCCGTTGAATTGGTCTGAAGGTTTGAAGTCATGGCCTGCAACTGCTGCAAATGTATCGATTAACAGCAAACTCACCGAATCAGCTGTTTTAACCGCGCTATCGGCATAACCTTTAAGCTGGGATACAAAGGCGACACTGCTACTGGGAAGCTGCAATGAAGAGATGATATCGTTGGCAGAACTGTGCACTGGCGCAGGCTTAGTCGGGATAACACTGCCAGGCAATAGTTTAAAATTTAATACCGTATCGTTGTTGTCATCCAGTTGTAACTGGCGATAAACCACATTGACTAAGCCGTGAGAAGCATCTCGCCATTGTGCACGAAATTTACCTGAGGATGATTCGCGTAGCATTTTCAGGTCAACCACTTGGGTTGCCGCTTGGCCTAACAAACTACTTCGAGAATCAAACCCAAGCAAGCTACTCGCCTGCTCACTCACGTAGGTAATGACATCGTTAGCACCAACAATCATGGTTGCACCCGCTAACGTATCAACTAACACATCAAGTCGACGTTGCTCAGCTGCTAAACGTTTTCGTTGTCGAACAAAGCGACTTAGCGCATCGACTCGCGCCAGTAGTAATTCACTCGATTCGTTCTTGAACATGCATTCGACCGCACCTGCACGTAAACTGCGCTTAATGATATGGTCGGCATAGGTGCCGGTGAGCATTGCACAAGTCAGCTGACCCGTTGCAGGGTCTGCAATGAGCTTGCGACACAATGCATCGCCTGTGCCGTCTTGCAAATAAAAATCAAGAACAGCTATATCAAAAGAACTCTGTCGTGCGGTGGCGATGGCTTCATCGTGCCCACTGGCCACACTGACACGATAGCCTTGCAGTTCGAACAGGTCACGCAACGCGAAACGGATGCTGACCGAATCATCCACAATCAATACATTGATGTCAGCGTTGTTGAATTTGGTGGTAAAGGTATCGCGATCATCAGTTGGCCGCTGCAGTAGCTTTTGCAGTAGATCATCAACCGCTTGGTAATCTTTCCACGGTAATACTGCAGTGTGTTCACGACCAGCGACCCACGCACGCGTTTCCGCACGCATATCAGTGGACATAACCACCACTGGCAAATCAGCGAAATCGGAAGCTTCTAAGGTATTAATAAGTGCATCAGCGCCCTCATCGGGCACAATCGACCATCCAAGCAGCACGCCGGCAAATTCGTCACCATAGGAGCGAAATTGCTTATGCAATGCTTCCTCGGCTTGTTTGTAATCACCAATGGCAACCACCGTAAAACCCAACGATTGCGCATAGTTCTCTAGAACATAGCGCATCGTGGCGGATGGTTCCACCAGGAGCAATCTGTTGGTCATGGACAGGTGTCTGTGGACTTCGGTTTGTTGTTGCAATTTATGCACTAGGTTACCTGCCCTGCACCTCTAAGCGCAGCTACGGCCTGTGAATGCAGTCACAGTTCTAGCTAACAGAGCGGCGATTGAGCCCGGCTTCGAGACCAAGTAGGCGGATAGCCGGCAAGGATCCGTCCGATTAGGCGCAAAAATGCTCCATTCCAGTGCGATAAAACCAACTAGACGATCCCGCTTTGCCTGCACTTTAGAATGGCTTACCATAGGTGGATGATACCTCAAGAACTAGCCCCAAGGCATGTCAGCCAAGACCCAAAAGACATTGATTTCTATAACGATCCCTACCAATTCTATACAAAGCTCCACGCGACAGGTGGTCCGGTATTTTGGAAAGAATACGGATTCTGGTGTCTGACCGAATTTAACGCTGTTAATGACGCCCTGAAGGATGCGCGGTTCGCACGCTTACCGCCGGCAGCTATGCAAGCACCTGAGCACCCAGCTCACTTGAAAGACTTTGCGCTCGTGGAGCGACATTCACTGCTCGCTTTAGAGCCACCAAAACACACCCGTATCCGCAAGAGCGTTAATCAGGCATTCATGAACCGCCGCGTAACGGAAATGGCAAACAATATTGAAGCACTCACACATAAGCTTATTGACGGATTCGAAAAACAAGGGGAAGTCGACTTACTCTCGGCATACGCCACCCCACTACCCGTCACTGTTATTGCGCGCTTACTAGGTGTTCCAGAGAGTGAAAGCGATTCATTGCTCAAGTGGTCACATTCCATGGTGCGCGTTTATACGCTGACCCAAACAATGGAAGAGGAGCATGAAGCGAATCGTGCGTCTAAAGAATTTAGGGAGTTGCTGCTCGACTTAATAAAACAAAGGCGACAATCACCCACCACAGACTTGTTGTCACATTTAGTGCAAATAAAACCAGACCCTCTGAGTGACGATGAAATTGTTAGCACAGCGGTGCTGCTGCTCAATGCAGGACATGAAGCAACGGTTCACCAAATTGGCAATGCGATCAATTCACTATTATCATCAAACTATCCACCCACCTGGGTAGATGATGAAAGGCGAGGTGATAAGGTCGTTGCAGAAGCCATGCGTTTCGACGCACCACTGCATTTGTTTACCCGCTATGCTCAAGTTGAGCTTGAACTACATCCTGGCGTTATCATCGAGCGAGGTGATCAAATTGCCCTTCTATTAGGGGCTGCAAATCGAGACCCAAATCGTTTCATCGATGCACATCAATTCAACCCAGATAGAGACGATGGAGCAACGGTTGCTTTTGGAGCAGGGCTACATTTCTGCATTGGAGCAACACTTGCCAAATTAGAAGTGCGCATTGCTTTGAATACACTATTCAAACGGTTACCAAATTTAAAGTTAACCGATACTCCATCTTATCAAAACAGCTTTCACTTTCATGGATTGAAAGCGGTTCGAGCAAGTTGGTAACCTCCCGCGGGGAGGCTGATACTAACTACTAGCCAAACAACCCACGAAACGGCTGAACCTCTACTACATCACCGGGCTCAACACCCGCAACATCAGCGGAAATCACAATCAAACAATTCGCCGCGCTCATTGAACTGATGCGCCCTGCTCCTTGCTTGCCAGTCGAGCTTACGATTAAGTTACCGTTATCATCGTTGCCAACAATACCGCGCTGATACTCAACTCGACCAAGCGACTTACGCAGCTTAGACTGACATTGCGCATTGATCGCGAACGGCTCGCTTGCCTTTATACCCATCACATGTTTAATAGCGGGTTGAACGAACTGTAGGAAGGTAACCATCACAGCAACCGGATTACCCGGCAAGCCAAAAAAGAATGACTCATCAATTTGCCCAAACGCCAAAGGTCGGCCCGGACGCATCGCAATTTTCCAGAAACCAACATCCCCAAGCTCATGAAACACCTTGGTGACAAAATCAGCATCCCCTGCAGAGATTCCACCAGAGGTGATAATTAAATCGGCAGATTCGGCAGCTTTTTTCATCGCAGCCCGAGTATCTTCGGTGTTATCACGCACAATACCAAGATCGATAATCTCGACATCAAGTTCACTCAACATGCTGCGCAACGAGTACCGATTACTATCGAATAACATACCGGGCTCCAGAGTCTCACCTGCATGTTCATCAAGTGCACGTAGCTCATCACCGGTGGTGAAAAACGCCACGCGTATTCGGCGGTACACACTAATTTCATTAATGCCAAGTGATGCAAGCAAACCTAATTCTGCAGCATTAAGTTGTGTCCCTGTCTCTAATACGACTTGATCAGCTAAAACGTCTTCACCCGCTTGCCGAACATTGCGTTGAGGCTGCACTTCACTGTCTATGGTGACTTGATCATCAATAACCGACACATGCTCTTGGATAACAACCGTATCGGTGCCAGCTGGCATAAGACCGCCAGTAAAGATGCGAACAGCTTGTCCCACTTCAGCTGTTCCATTAAATATTTTCCCAGCCCACGAAGTGCCAATGACATTGAGCGCAACTTCTCCTGATGCAGGAATTGAACTGGCGGCTATCGCATAGCCATCCATCGCTGAGTTGGTATAACTCGGAACATTAATGGGAGACACCACAGCGGTACTGAGTATGCGACTGTGTGCATCGATTAAAGCGATGGTTTCGGTTTGGCTGACCACATGCAACGCATCTTTTAAGCGCTGACGTGCCTCTGCTACCGGCATCAAGCTATCAAATGGGTCATCACATGAGGGCTGTTTTTCTAAAGTCATACCGGTAGCTCAGCTTCTGCAGCGATACGTTCGTCTTCAGTATTGATATTTCTAAATGAGCCGGCAAACTCAGAGCAATCGACTTCGATCATTTTCTGAGTTGCATACCATCGATCGATTTTACGCTCCCCTGATTCGAGGTAGGCATCAAGCGATGCCAACGTTCTTTTATGTACCAAACAAAAAACAGGCTGCATACGAACTCCATCATTAGCTACAGCAATGTCGCTGCTAGTTTCGAGACAAGCATGGCCTAACACATTGACCAAAGCTGAATCTACGAAAGGCGAATCGCAAGGACACATGAACACGTAGTCGGTATCGAGCTGATGAATCGCCGCGCTTAAGCCTGCTAGCGGACCGATGTGCCCACTATGACGATCAGCCACAACGGGGCAGCCCATTTCGGTGTAAGCATCATGATTGCGATTCGCATTGATAACAATCTGATGTACATGTGGTTGAATCGCATCTACCGCCCAACTGGCCATCGGACGTCCCCTCAATTCCACTAAACCCTTGTCTTGACCACCCATGCGCCGTGCCAAACCACCAGCCAAAACCACAGCACCTACTCGTTCTTGTTTTTCGTCAAGTGCGCGTAAAAAATCCATATTAGCCAGTGACAAACGGTTCGTTTAATTGAGAAAAGTAATCGCTAAGGAAATCTTCAAAGCTGCCCGTGCACTCAGATTCCAGTGCCTGTTGGGCTGCAATTGAGTCGCCGACCGATTGGTTTAACTGTGCCTGCAACTCTTCATTGGCTGGCATTTCGAGCAAAGTGTCTTTGTGACTCGATGACACTGCCATCGCCATATTAAAAAATGAACCATGCTCGTCCAGCTCATCAACAATACGGGCTGAAGGTGTTAGTGATGGATCATGTAGCTTGGCAATCTGTTGCTTTAAACTTTTCTGATACAAATTTTCTACACCACTATTGGTTTCATTCTCATCCATCCACTGTGCCAAGGGAGCTAAAGCTTCAAGAATACTGCTACCCCAATCGATCAGCTTAACTGGCTTCTTGTTCTGTGTAAGTGTTAAGCCTGGTTCACGGCCTCGATGAGCAACGGTTTGTACATTGTGCTTGTTCGTGCTCATTTCTTCTTGGGACAATGGTGGACTATCCGCTAACCATGCAAACAACATCATTAATTCAAGCATAGCAAGCTGTTCTATGTTCATACCAGCCGGGTCATAGACATTGACGTCAACCGAGCGTAATTCCAGATATCGCACTCCCGTGCGCTTTAATGCAAGCAATGGCATTTCACCTTTCTTAGGTATTTGCTTGGGTCGAACGCTACTGTAGAACTCATTCTCTATTTGTAATCTATTCGCATTGAGCTGTTTATGTAAACCATCTTTATTAACAATCCCGGCATCCAAGTAAGCACCGTGCACCGAGGTTACGTGGTTATAGATATCGTTAAGATAGTTATCAAAATTATCGTGCCTCACACTTAGATTGATGGGCGCATCTTCTTTATAACGATAACCAATTTCGCCCATTCGTAAAGACGTACCATGAGGCGCGTAACGTGTATGTTTATTTAAGGTCGCAAGGTCCGAGTCTGAACCGGACGGTAAAAAGGTTTGGCAAATAGCTGGCGATGCACCAAACAGATACGGCACTAACCATCCAATGCGCATAAGGTTGCGGGTCATGTGAAAATAACCATTGGTCTGAACCGAATGAACAGCATCGCCTTGATATTGATGCAACTGTTGCCATATCGGCCAGCTTTGCTCAGGCATTGAATAATTAAAATGAATGCCCGCAATCGCCTGCATGCGACGTCCATAACGAAGGCCCAAGCCACGTCGATAAACATGCTTCATAGTCCCATTGTGGGAGCAGCCATATTGGCCTATACGGATACTATCTTCACCATCAAGCACACAAGGCATGCTGGTGTTCCACAAGCCCTCCCCATTGCCGAGGCGCGCAAGAATAAACTGATGAATCCCAACCATATGATCAAGTGCCTGACCGGCAGTCGCACACGGAGGTGTTACCATTTCCAAAAGGGCTTCAGAGAAATCGGTGGTAATCTGGCTATTGCACAATGCCGAACCCAGTGCTTGGGGGTGATCTGTTTGCGCAATTTTGCCTTTCGCATCGATACGAAGCGTTTCTTTTTCAAGTCCTACTTGCCGGCTTAAAAACAGGTCTGTATCGGCTTGTGCTAACAGCGATTTTGCACGTTGACTAACTTCTTTATACACGGCGGCACGGATCATCTTAATGTCGAGCAAACCAGTTTACCCTAAACCAAAAGTTCGACAATGGTATCGATCACAATGAGCTCGCAAAACAACATACATCATGAAATCAGCGGCGATGGCCCCCCATTAGTAGTGCTGCACGGCTTGTTTGGTGACGCCGACAATTTTCGTTCAATAGCCCTACATTTAGAACGGTATTATCAAGTCATCAGACTAGACCTGCCTGGCCACGGCCAATCAACGACGTTGCCGCAACTCTCATTTGAGCGTATGGCCGTTGCAGTGCAGGCGCACCTATCAGCTATTGGCCTGTCGAACTTCAATTTGCTTGGCCACTCGCTGGGTGGGAAAGTGGCCATGCAGATGGCAGGTAACCCCAATAATCTGATAGTCGACAAACTCATTGTGGTGGATATCGCACCACGGCTCTACCCACCCCACCACACCAGCATTCTAAAAGCACTGGCCAACTTGCCACTGGACGAGCTAAAAAGCCGTGGCGACGCTGAGAAAAAACTGCGACCCAACATAACCGATGCGGGTGTTCGCAGCTTCTTGTTGAAGGGTCTGCATCGCAGCACAGAGGGTGAGTACTCATGGCAGTTCGATTTAAACGGAATCAAAGCCAACTACGAACAAATTCGTCAGTCACCTACTTTCTCGCAAAAAGTGCAGTGCCCCACTCTATTCATAAAAGGCGGAAACAGTGATTATCTTGGTCCTCAGGACGAACTGCCTATACGGACTCATTTCAACGATCCACAATTTAAAGAAATTGGTGGCACCGGCCATTGGCCTCACGCAGAAAAACCAGCCCTGTTTGCTCGTCTGTGCCTTGAGTTTCTTGGTCGCTAGATGCTACGATCCATAACGTAACTACTCATTGGTCCACCTATGTCCGACTCTCTGCGCGAGCAAATGCTCAAAGCCGGTTTCAAACAAACCGAAGTCAAAAAATCCAAGCCCAAGCATGCAAAATCGCATGCGGCGAAAAACAAAAACGGTGCACCGAATAAGGGTGCGCAAAATGCGCATAACCAACCCTCTTCAATGGAACGCGCCAATATAGAGCAGCGAAAAATTGTCGCTGAACGCAAGCGTGTGAAAGCTGAGATCAAAGCCATCATTGATGCCAGTAAAACTGAAAATACCAAAGGCGAATTAGCGCATAGCTATTTGGTGGGCAAACGCATTAAGCAAATGTTCATTAGTGAAGAGTGCAAGAACAAACTGGTATCGGGCGAACTGGTCATTACGCGACTTAACGGGGGTACTTTTCTAATACCAGCTGATGCTGGCGAAAAAGTGAAAGCGTTGAATCCTGACTGGGTTGTCATCACTCCCAGTAGTGATGGTTCGAACGATATAGATGACGAATATGCCGATTATCAAGTTCCAGACGATCTGCAGTGGTGAACAATGAACCTACTTTTTATTGGTTTGACTACGAAACCTTTGGCATTTCCCCCGCATGGGATAAACCTGCACAGTTTGCCGGTCAACGTACAACCCTAGATTTAGAGCCCGTTGGCGAACCCATTATCCTCTACTGTAAACCGCCTGCAGACTACCTACCCAATCCTGAAGCGTGCAGAGTCACTGGCATGAAGCCAGATGAAATAGATTCACTGGGTGTTAATGAACCTGAGTTCATTAAGCAAGTAGTTGCCGAGCTTGGCCACCCTGGCACTTGCTCAGTTGGTTACAACAGCATTCGCTTCGACGACGAGTTTACTCGTCACACACTGTTTAGAAACTTTCACGACCCTTACGAATATGAGTGGAAAGATGGCAACTCACGTTGGGATTTACTGGACGTGGTTCGACTTGCAAGGGCATTACGGCCAGAAGGCATTAACTGGCCGACCCATGAAGATGGCTCGCCCAGCAACAAGTTAGAGCATCTGAGTGTGGCAAACAACATCGAACATGCGCACGCACACGATGCATTATCTGATGTGGAAGCCACCATCGGTATCGCCAAGCTACTAAAGCTGCATCAGCCAAAACTATTCGACTACGCGATGCAAAACCGCGACAAGAAAAGTGTTGCCAGCATACTCAACTATCAGCAACGCAAACCCTGTATCCATGTTTCAGGGATGATTCCAGGCGACTTTGGACACGCGGGCATTGTTGTCCCTATCGCACGACACCCAGTGAACCAAAATGGCGTGATTGTGCTCGATATGCGCAGCGATCCTACTGAGCTTTTTGACATGAGTGTTGAGGATATCGCAGCACGGGTTTTTGTCAGCCAAAAGGAACTGGGTGACACACCTCGAATTAATTTGCGCACAATACAAATCAACAAATGCCCAGTCCTGGTTCCACTGGGCACTATGCGTAATGAAGATGCACAACGTCTGAATATCGACTTAACACAACAAAAATTACGCGCTGAAACGTTAGCCGCCAAACTGCCCGAAGGCTTTGATGAAAAAATACGCCAAGTGATGACACGCTCTTGGGATGCTGGTGTGGACGATGTTGACGGCACTCTGTACTCAGGTGCGTTTTTCTCGCAAGGAGACAAACAGCGGTTTGCAAAAATTAGACGTGCGCCGGCACCCAAGCTAGCCGAATTCGCAGGCCTATTCGATGACCCTCGGGCCACGGCCATGTTGTTTCGCTACCGCGCTAGAAATTTTCCCGACACGCTGACTAAAGACGAACAAGAGGAGTGGCGAAGTTATATACAGGACAAGCTGCATAATGATGATGCGCCGTGGTTAAGCGCAGCTGGGTTTGAGCAAATTATGAATGAAGTCGATTGGCGACCAGATGAAGACGCGCTCAAAGCGTCGCTTTACGCACACACTAAACAAGTGCTTGAACAATGTAAGCCAAAAAATTAGTTGGTACGTCGACCACCACCATCCATGAAGTCAGTACCACTAATAAGCGGGCGGATGGTATTGCTGACAAAGAATGCAAAGAACAAAAAGAAGAAGATAAATTTCGAATCTGCAAAGGTCGGAAAGAACAACCCGATAGTGACTAGAAAACCAATACTCGCCAATAGAAAACCGTAAGCTGAATGCACATAGATATTCATAATGGAATTGGTGATGTCTCTGCGATAAACACCACTTGCCACGTTCGATAACATAATAACAAGAATAACGGGCACCATCGGCGCAAGCATACTGGTTACGCCAAGACCCAGACTTATATAGCCAGCTGCAGCAAATACACCTGCAAACATGCCGATTTCGATCAAAGCTCGCAACGGACTTGGGAAGCTGATCTGTTTGAACAACTTTTCCGCAACAGCACTGGCTGCGACCGATAAGTAGTGGTTTAATCGTGTATTGTTCATTCGTAGTTTCCTCATCGCGCTTTGGCCAGACTTTCGTCTAGTGAGCGAGTGGAAGGATTGTAACTGTGACGACGTTACACGTTTGTGAAAACTGATACAAATACCGTCAAACCTAGGTAACAGGTAACAATTGTGTGAACTGGTTCTTATTGTAATAATCCACTGGACTCACCCACTTTAGTCACAAAGTACTAACGTTTCGTCTGCTACCATTAATGCGATGGTTCAGCAACGCATTAAACTCTATCAAGGCTCGGTTAACGACTGTAGCTATCTGGATAACAAACAGGCGATCAATATCTACGCCGATCCGCATCACCCCCAACCGCGCACGGTCTATAACCAACTGATAAAACGAGGGTTTCGTCGTTCGGGTGAGTACGTCTACCGACCAGGTTGTACCAATTGCAATGCTTGTGTACCGGTACGAATAAGTGCAGAGGATTTCACCTTACGTCGCACAGATAAAAGAAACCTGAAAACCAACAAGGCGATGAAAGTCGATTACACCCCTGCACGCTACACCGATGAGTATTTCGATCTCTACAAACGTTATTTGGCAGCTCGGCACCCAGGTGGTGGCATGGACGAACCAGAACCAGAAGATTTTGAGCGCTTCTTACTAAACCCCTGGGGAGAGACACTGTTCGTAGAAATTAAACACGATACGAAGTTAGTGGGTGTCGCAGTGACAGACGCAATCACTGACGGACTATCGGCGGTCTATACGTTTTTTGATCCAGACTACAACTCAAGTGGTATTGGTAAATTTTGCATCTTGCAACAGATAGAACTGTGCAAAGTAATGAAGCTACCCTTTTTGTACTTAGGGTACTGGGTAGATGGTTGCCAGAAAATGCAATACAAAACTGACTTTAAGCCACAACAACATTTCGATGGTGAACAGTGGGTTCAATACGGTTTAAAAGACGACGCTACCTCGAAGCCTGCTTAATACCGTTCAAGTAGAGGTCGTACATCTCGGCAGGACCCCATTCGTCACGCAAACGAGTAAACATGTCGGCAGCTTTTGGCCAATCTCCTGCTTTGCTCGCCTCCATTGCTTGACGGTGAAGCGTCAACAGCTTCTTTGTATCTTGATCCATGTCACCATGCAAACCCAAGGGTTGAAGCATGGTCACTGGTTGTCGACGACCTTTGACAACCACCGTATCGAGCTCACGGAACAACATATCGGGTAAAGCTTCCACGGTTTTGTCAGAGACAATAATGGGCACCTGATACTTACGCGTTTGCTCTTCCAAACGCTGTGCAACATTCACGGTATCACCGACAACCGTGTAGTCCATACGGTATTCAGAACCCAGCGGCCCGACGGTGGCCAAGCCCGTACTCACCCCAATGCCAACTTTAATACTTGGCAACCCTTGCTTTTCGAATTGACGATTCAGAGTAGCAATCTCATTCTGTATGTCCATAGCTGCAGAAAGCGCATCATAGGCATGTGTATTGGTTGGTGCCGGTGCCCCCCAAATGGCCATCACACTATCACCCATGTACTTATCTATTGTTCCGCGGTGCCGAACCACGATTTTGCTAGCATGCGTGAAGAAGCCGTTCAGGAATCGCGCAACTTGTTTTGATTCGAGTTGTTCAGAAATGGCTGCAAACCCGATAACGTCACAGAACAATACTGAGATCTCACGCTCCTCCCCATCGAGCCCCATACTCTTCGGATCTCGACTATAGGCACTGGCAAGCTCTGGGGGTACGTACTGACTGAGCAGTGTGGCAAAACGTTTGCGATCACGAATCTCTGCAAGGTATTGGAGCAATACATACAACACATAGAGCACCAATAAAATCAACATTTCAAACTCAAGTGGAATGATGCTGTTTGAAGCGGGTTGAAGATGTAAGTAAAAGATTGCGCCAGCCGCCAACAACGCCAAGATGGAACCGCCAATGAGACGAAACCAAGGCATGATGATCGCCAACAGCAATGTGATGAGTTGAGTACTCCAGAACACGGCACCAAACGGCGCAGCTGCAAAAAGATTGTACGATTTCCCACCACGCACTTTGAGCGTAAACAGTTGTCCGGATTGGTCTTGCCCGCCAGTCCAGTCGAAACTGAAATACATGCGAAAAACACCGAGACCAGTTAGCACCAATAATAAAAGTGCCAACACCAACATCAACGAAAATGTGACGTTACGGCGCGCAGGGTTGTAGTAAGGGATTATCAAGAACGAAAGAACTCAGTTGACCGTTTGTGAATCGAACAAAAGTACGCTTGAAACTCAGTAAATTAGGTGCGAAGGTTAGCACAAGCACGTGGCTGAGCGACAGAGCCCATGACACGCGGCTGTTGTAAAGTTGGGGTATAGTCCCCCTGATAATAATCGGATGAAATCTATGGAAGACGTGGTCATTGTTGCCGCTCGACGCACCCCAGTGGGAAGTTTTGGGGGCACTCTGTCGAGTATGCCTGCCAGCGAACTCGGCGCCGCCGTCATCAAAGCGCTTATAAGTGAAACGGGTATTGCGCCAGATAGCATTGATGATGTCATTCTGGGGCACGTTCTAACCACCGCTGCTGGTCAAAATCCGGCCAGACAAGCCGCGATTGCTGGCGGCTTGCCGGACACGGTCCCGGCATTAACGATTAATCGTGTTTGCGGCAGTGGGCTTGATGCTGTCGCTCTTGCCAGACAAGCCATATTGGCTGGCAACGCCGAAACCGTGATTGCAGGTGGGCAAGAGAACATGAGTTCAGCTGCACACGCCCTTCCCGGCTCTCGATCTGGTCAAAGAATGGGCAATTGGGAAATGGTGGATACCATGATCACCGATGGGTTGTGGTGTGCAATGAACAACTACCACATGGGACAAACGGCTGAAAATTTAGCCGAAAAATTCAGCATCAGCCGCGAAGATCAAGATGCATTTGCAATCGACTCGCAAACAAAAGCCGCAGCCGCAACGGACAAGTTTGTTGACGAAATTGTGTCAGTTGAAGTACCACAGCGTCGAGGCGAAGCATTGGTATTTGATAAAGATGAATACCCCAAACCTGACGCTAGCCTCGAAAAAATCAGCTCACTAAAAGCGGCATTCAAACGAGACGGCACCGTCACAGCTGCCAATGCATCTGGAATCAATGACGGCGCCGCGGCTGTAGTCGTAATGAGTGCGGCCCAAGCTAAAGCATCTGGACTTCGACCTCTGGCGATTATTAAAGCCTCAGCCACCGCCGGTGTAGACCCTGCGATCATGGGCTTTGGCCCAGTACCCGCTGTGCACAAATGTTTAGAGCGCGCTGGCTGGTCACTTGATGAAGTAGATTTAATTGAATCCAATGAAGCGTTCGCAGCACAATCATTAACAGTACTACGTGAACTCGGAATGGACCCAGCGAAAGTTAATGTTAATGGTGGTGCTATTGCTCTTGGGCATCCCATTGGCGCATCAGGCGCGCGCATATTGGTCACTCTTATACATGAGATGCAACGACGTAATGTGAGTAAAGGTTTAGCGACATTATGTATTGGTGGTGGACAAGGTGTAGCGCTGGCGATTGAGAACCCTGCGGCATGAGTAAAGTTGCACTTATTACCGGAGGCACCAGCGGACTAGGTGCCGCAATTTGCGAGCACTTAGCCAGCGACGGTTACCAGGTGGTTGCAAACTATTTACCAGCACTTGAAAACCAAGCACTGGAATGGCAAAAAGAATTCAAAGCGAAGAGGTTATCGTGCGCTCTAACCGCGTGTGACGTGTCCGACGCTGTAAGTTGCCAATCAATGACTGATTCACTGATTGAAGAATTTGGCCGTGTCGATGTCGTTGTAAACAACGCAGGCATCACACGAGACTCCACTTTAAAAAACATGGAACTAGATCAATGGAATGCCGTGATCAATACCAATTTAAGTTCGCTGTTTAACGTATGCAAACCCATGTTGGCGAGCATGCAAAAAAATCGCTTCGGACGCATCGTTAATATTTCATCGGTTAGTGCACAGCGCGGCCAGTTCGGCCAAACTAACTATGCAGCCGCTAAAGCGGGTGTTCATGGCTTTACGAAAGCATTGGCGCAAGAGACTGCACGTTATGGCGTGACCGTAAATACGATTTCACCAGGCTTTATTAACACCGCCATGGTCGATGCTATTCCAGATGAGCTACGCACTGAAATTATTAAATCAATTCCTGTTGGTCGTGTTGGGCAGCCGCTGGACATTGCTCGGGCTGTTCGATTTTTGGTGGACGAAGATGCTGATTATATTACGGGGAGTGAAGTTTCAGTAAATGGTGGCTTGTTTATGCATTAACGCCAATCAGCAAAGAATTGCTCTTCAATTCAGAGAGTCAGTTCTCGTTGTACGAACTGACTCTCTGGTGGCTTTTATCGAGGCATGTTTACTCTGGAATCAAAACAGTGTCGATAACGTGGATAACACCATTTAAAGCTACTACATCTGCGGTGGTAACCCTTGCCTTGTTAACCATTACATCCGAAGTTGCGTCTACTTCTACCATTTCGCCGTTGACGGTAGCAACATCCAATGCTTGCCCAGCAATTTCAACCGACATGATCTTGCCTGGCACAACATGGTAAGTCAGGATAGCAACCAATTTATCTTTGTTTGCAGGCTCCAATAAAGACTCAACCGTCCCTTCTGGCAACTTAGCAAATGCTTCATCTGTTGGTGCGAAAACAGTAAATGGACCATCACCTTTGAGCGTATCGACAAGACCGGCAGCGCTGACAGCTGCGACTAATGTTTCGAAACTGCCAGCGGCAACTGCAGTATCAACGATGTCAACTATCGGAGCAACTGGCTCGCTTTTGTCATAAATAGATGCACAAGCTGTTAACGATAGTAGCGCGGCAGCGGCCACAACTAAAGAGAGAGAGCGCAACATTTTCATACTATTTTTCCTTTTGTTAATTAATTGCCAGTCGCTTAATTTAAAGCTTCGACTTTAAAAGCGATGATGTGATTTCATGGTATCGGGTTTTCTACGCGTGCTAGTACTAATCGGATCAGAAATTTTTCACTGGTATTGAAAACGCATTGGTGGCGTAACCATGTACAGCTTTGACCTGTCAGTGCTCTTGGCGTTTTCTACTGATCAAATAGAAAAGCAATGCTGCTGGAGGAAACACCATACAGGCAATCAACCAACGATATTGTCGAGTCGCACCTGCATACATCCACGATGAATAAATTAGAAACGTCGCAGCCATTGCGACGGCAAGCAACATACAATGCCTGCTTAGAGCGCCGAGGGTGGCAAGCTCACCACTCGAGCGTTCAGGTTCGAACCCACCTGCGGAATAGCACCAACCCACTATGGCTAATCCAACCGCTAACACTAGCGCCCACCTATATCGCCAATATTGAGCCGCTAAAGCGTCTATTGAATATTGCAGTGAACGCCTCTCTGGTCCATCTATTTCAGCGCCTCTGCCAATGTAAAAAAAAACAAAAGCCAGTGGTGGGAAAAGCCAAACAACTGCAAACCAACTGTATTGGTTAATGTTCCAAGCAAAGTACATTGATATCCACCAAGCGATACCCATCGCCATAAACATACTGAGGAACACCACACCTAACCCATTTTCAATAGCCATCTTGTTTGAATCAATGGCACTCAATAAGTAGCCAGAAATGACAGAAAATAAATACACACCGAATAGAAAAACGCTAGGCCCAAACGCCAAAGCCCATCGCTTACGCCAAAGCCACTTTGTCATGCGCCCTTGTCTGTTATACGCCGGCCTGAAATATTCCGCGTATTGATCGATGGTGCTACTGACCATTTCTCTTACCTTATTGATCATATCGGTAAATCCAGCGAATGTACGCGTGGTTTGATTAGATCAGAATTTTCCAATGCTATTGAAAATACACAGGGCTAGCTGCTCATAAAAAATGCGGCTTAATCAACCCCAAAGCCTGCGCATGCAGCTGCGCCGTCCCCGCAGCCAAAACAGACGTCGTCTCCAACCCAACCGGCGCACCAACTAAATCAGTAATCACGCCGCCCGCTTCGCGCACACATACCGTCAATGCGGCAATATCCAAAATATTCACGTCAGACTCAATTATTAAATCAGTCTGCCCACAACACAATTGATGGTAGTGACAAAAATCACCATAGCCACGTACTCGCCGAACCTGAGTGATAATTTCACCAAATGCTTTCCAAGCGGCAGGCTTCTTAGCCAATCGGTCTAAATTACCGGTAGATAAAAACGCTTCAGACAAATCAACCGTTTTACGGCAATGCACTTGCTCGCCATTGAGCCAAGCACCAGCACCGGTTCGCGCAATCAAACGCTCGCCATACTTTGGTGCGTTAGACACCCCAACACACAGCTCCCCATCTTCTTGCAAAGCAATCTGTGTTGAATAAAAAGGCATGTTGCGTATAAAACTCTTCGTCCCATCGATTGGGTCCACTAACCACAACAGCTGAACACCTTCAGATGCACCCGACCCTTGCACAGCTTCAGTGCGCCCAGTCTCCTCACCATAGAAAGCCGCATCCGGGGAATGCTCAGCCAACACCGCGTGAACGGCTTTCTCGGTCGCCACATCGACTTCAGTAACCGGACTGTCATCTGACTTATAACTCACCGACCAGCTACCAGACGCCTCGTGAGATTTAATGGTGGCCTCACCCGCATCAGCAGCTTGAATGGCGACGGCTTGGGCTTGTTCCAGGTCGGCAGAAATCATAGTAATTGAGTCACTGTGTGTGTGGTAATTATGGTCAAGCCTTGAACAAAACTTCAGGCCGGTTATCTGATTATAAGGCGATAACCGTCAACGTACTTGTGCAGCGTAGTTGAATCTTCTGTTTCACGATTTGTCAACGCTGACCTTTCGCGTCGAAGCGGCTAGACTAGCGCTCCACCAACCACGTTACACCCATGAATAAGCTTAACCCTCAGCAGCGCGCAGCCGTACTTCACGTCGATACACCTGTACTGGTGCTCGCCGGTGCGGGTAGTGGTAAAACCGGTGTTATCACGGAAAAAATTGCTTATCTGATCACCGAAAAACAATACGACCCGAAGTCCATCATCGCTGTCACGTTTACCAACAAAGCCTCGATGGAGATGCGCGAGCGATTACGCAAAAAGCTCGATGCCAGAATGGTTCGCGGTTTGTCCATCTCTACCTTCCATCGCCTCGGTCTAAATATGTTGCACCGAGATGGCGAGCACATTGGCCTGCGAAAAGGGTTCACGATCATGGATATGGGCGATTCTCAATCCGCCATGCGCGAAATTATCAGCGAGCAGAACAGTGGCATGGAAGAGCGCACTGCTCGGACTATAATTTCTAACTGGAAAAGCACCTTTGTCGACCCAGTAAAAGCACTCAATGAATCGGCTGACGATCAAACACGTGTGGCAGCGCTTCTCTACGCCGACTATGAACGATTGCTGAGAGCGTGCAATGCAGTCGACTTCGATGATCTCATCAGTTTGCCAGTCCGCCTGCTTCGTGAAAATCCTGAAGTTCAAGAGCGTTGGAAGAACAAAACAAGGCATTTATTAGTTGATGAGTACCAAGACACCAATGAAGCTCAGTACGAAATAATTCGTTTACTTGTCGACAAGTTTGGTGCACTCACAGCGGTAGGTGACGATGATCAGTCGATCTATTCATGGCGCGGTGCGAACCCTGAAAACTTAATGAACCTGAAAACCGACTACCCGAATTTAAAGGTCATTAAGCTTGAACAAAACTACCGCTCAAGCCAACGTATCTTACGTTGCGCAAATGAAGTCATTAGCCACAATCCACATGTGTTCGAAAAGAAACTCTGGAGTGCTTTAGGCATAGGTGATGAGCTACGCATATCTATCTGCCGACACGGTATCGATGAAGCCGAATGGGTTGTAGCTGAAATCATGACGCAACATTTTCAAAAAGGTCGAAAATTTGGCGACTATGCAATTTTGTATCGCAGTAATTTTCAGTCACGCGTGTTTGAGCAAGCGCTGCGCGAGAAACAAATCTCTTACTCTATTAGCGGTGGCAGTTCGTTTTTTGATCGCCCTGAGATCAAAGACATGCTGGCGTATCTAAAGCTATTGGTAAACCCAGATGATGACACGGCCTTCTTGCGTTGCATTAACACCCCAAGGCGTGAAATTGGCCCAACAACACTGTCTAAGTTAGGTGAGTATGCCCGTCAGTCAAACTCCACCTTGTTTACCGCTTGTCACAGCATGGGTTTAACCGAAGCACTGACCGGAAAAGCGCTGCACCGGCTACAGCGCTTCGCAAACTGGCTAACACTCACCGCTGATAACGCCGAGCGTGGCAACACAATGGATGTCGTGAACGCCCTCTTTAACGACATGGATTACACCGGTTGGCTTGACCGTACAGCCGATACGCCAGCACAAGCTGAGAAAGCCATTAAAAACGTCGATGAGTTTCTAGGCTGGCTCGGACGCATGTTAGTCAACGACGAAGGTAAAGAGGTGCCGTTAACCGACGCAGTCTCACGATTGTGCCTACACGACATGCTATCTCGCCAAGAAGAGGACGCTGGCCATGACCAGGTGCAGCTGATGACCTTTCACGCAGCGAAAGGTTTGGAATTTCCACACGTGTTCATGGTCGGAATGGAAGAAGAAATATTGCCACACAGCAACAGTGTGGATGATGGCGCACTTGAAGAAGAACGCCGTTTAGCTTACGTTGGTATGACTCGTGCGCAACATACATTGACGTTTACTCGCGCCCGCTCGCGTCAGAAGTATGGCGATTTGAGTGCCTGTGAACCCAGTCGATACCTGGCCGATCTACCTCCAGAGGATGTAGTGACGTTAGGTGAAATAGGCGCAGTTGACACTGAAGCCCAACGTGTGACCGGAAAACAGGCACTACAAGGCCTTATGGACATGCTAGCCGACGACTAACCCATCGGTGAGTCCATAAAACAGGATTTTATGCGCAACATTGGCACCAGCGGCACGCGCCTTGAAATGTACTAAACATTACATATCTTTATGCCACCCCGGCTCTAAAGAAGTCATTCTGGCATCACAGACGACAACGAAGGCATCTACGCAGTATGAATAACGACGATAACGATTCAGGCATCGTAGTAGACGACATTGATTCTTCCGATACGGACGAATCGATTGGTTCAGAATTTGACCAGCAAAAAGGCCTCATTCTGCCAGATCAGAACCTTCCCGATCACCTACTACTGCTACCCATTTTCGAGCGGCCGTTTTTCCCAGCTCAGGTTCAACCACTGGTCATTGATGAGGACCCTTGGCAGGAGACCTTTGCAGCACTTGCGAAGATGGATTCGCAATTGCTCGGACTATGTTATGCAGGAGATAAAGAAGGCGCCAAAGCCAACCCAGATGACTTTGCTAAGATCGGTTGCGTGGTCAAACTACACAACGTGGTAACCAGCAACGGCAAAATTCAGTTTATTGCTCAGGGCCTACAGCGATTTAAGCTTGGCGACTGGATTAATCGTGAAACGCCATTCGCCGCAGAGGTTAGCTACCCGCCAGAGAAAGCAGTTAAAACACCTGAAATTAAAGCCTATGCAATGGCTTTGATTCAATCGATTAAAGAACTCATTCCACTCAACCCGCTGTACAACGAAGAGTTAAAGAATTTCCTAAATCACTTCAATTTGAACGAGCCATCTCCGTTGGCCGATTTCGCCGCAGCGATCACCACCGCATCAGGCAAGGACTTACAGGTAATTCTAAACACTGTGCCTTTACAAAAGCGTATGGAAAAAGTGCTTATTCTGCTGCAGAAGGAACTTGAAGTTGCACGGCTTCAAAGCGAAATCCGCTCTGAAGTTGAACAGAAAATGTCGAAACATCAGCGCGAATTTTTCTTACGCGAAGAGCTCAAAATAATTCAACGCGAACTAGGTTTAGCGAAAGATGATCGTACCTCTGACATCGATGAATTCAAAACACGCATGAAAAAGCGTGTACCGCCAGAGCATGTACAAGAACGCTTTGACGATGAAATCAAGAAGATGTCTGTACTGGAAACCGGTTCACCTGAATACGGTGTAACGCGTAACTATGTTGATTGGTTGAGTTCTGTGCCTTGGGGCAACTACTCAAAAGACAAATTCAGTTTACGCTCAGCTCGCACCATTTTAAATCGCGATCATGCAGGGCTAGATGATATCAAAGATCGCATCCTTGAATTTTTAGCCATGGGTGCATTCCGAGGTGAAGTCAGCGGTTCCATTTTATTGTTTGTCGGACCTCCCGGTGTTGGTAAAACATCCATTGGTAAATCCATCGCGGAAAGTTTAGGACGCAAGTTTTATCGCTTTAGTGTCGGTGGAATGCGTGATGAGGCTGAGATAAAAGGACACCGTCGTACTTACATTGGCGCTATGCCAGGAAAACTAGTTCAAGCTCTAAAAGAGGTGGATGTTTGTAACCCTGTGATCATGCTCGATGAGATCGACAAAATGGGCCAGTCTTATCAGGGCGACCCGGCATCAGCCATGTTGGAGGTGCTGGATCCAGAACAGAACAGCGATTTTCTTGATCACTACCTAGACCTGAGAGTCGATTTGTCCAAGGTGTTATTTATCTGTACAGCAAATCAATTGGACACCATTCCAAGACCTCTGCTCGATCGTATGGACATGATTCGTCACGGTGGTTATATTGCTGAAGAAAAATTCGAGATTGCACAAAAGCACTTATGGCCGCGATTGCTTGAACGCAACAATGTACAAAAGAGCCAAGTCAAAATATCCGACTCAGCGCTGCGCACATTAATTGAGGGCTACGCCCGTGAAGCCGGTGTTCGAAATCTTGAAAAACTGCTGAACCGCATTTTGCGAAAAAGCGTGGTGAAGTTGCTGGGTAAAGAAAAGAGTGTCAGCATTTCGGGTAAAAACCTTGTCGATTTCGTTGGTGAAGCGCCGTTTAGAAACGAGAAACGCCTGAGTGGCGTTGGTGTGGTTACCGGTCTTGCATGGACTTCAATGGGGGGCGCCACACTGCCGATCGAAGCCACACGAGTGCATAGCAAAGATCGTGGCCTAAAACTCACTGGGCAATTGGGTAAGGTTATGACAGAGTCGGCACAGATCGCTCATAGTTTCGTGACGACCAACAGCAGTCGCTATGGGATAACTGATGACTACTTCATGAAGAACAGTCTGCATTTACACGTACCCGAAGGTGCAACCCCAAAAGATGGACCGAGTGCAGGTATCAGCATGACCAGCGCCCTGCTTTCTTTGGCCATGAACAAGCCGGTACCAAAAGACTTTGCCATGACAGGTGAAATCACGCTGACCGGAAAAGTGCTACCCGTGGGTGGTATTCGGGAAAAACTGATTGCCGCCAGACGGGTGGGTATTAAATCGGTGATATTGCCGGATGCTAATCAAGGTGATGTGACAGAGCTGCCAAAGCATATAACCAAAGGTTTTAAAATACACTTCGCCGCCAGCTACGACGACGTATACAAAGTCTTGTTTAAGCCTAAGTAGTTTCACACCTGCTATAGGGCACAAACGAATTGCTAGAAAATAGGCCTTGTTAGCGCTAGACGCACAACAATATCTGGCGCTGTATCGATAACAGCATCTTCGGAGAAACTCATTTCCCACGTGCCTAAAGCACGAGACTCGTAGCGTAAGCCCAAGGAAAGCTGGACAGCGATATCACTTAACTCGCGCAAGTCACTTTTGAACATTGGCGTATGCCAGTCCAGCTGACCTAGAAGCTGCCATTGAGGATTCAACAACACATTCACGCCTGCCACACCAAACCCCACAATAGATTCCTGCTCGAATAGTGAATCACTGCTGCCCGGTTTCAATAACCCCAAGCTTGCCGCCCACTGCCAACGCGATGTGGGATTAACTCGCTTCCATGGCGATTGCGCATCGACAAAAATATCGACCGAGCCATTACCTAGAAACTGATCAGCATCAACTATCGGCACCTTAATCCCAGCACGAAGAATCGGTGCATTGGTAGCGCAGCCTAAATTGTGCTGCACTTGTAATTGCACATCCCCCAAACCACTGTTCTCACCCTCTAGTGCCTGTGTGCGATCGCCCTTCTGATAAGAATAGTCGAGTTGATTCGCTGGCCACTCACCGCGTTGGGCATCAGGCAAACCAAATAGCTGATGCCAATCATTAACAGGGTTATCAAACCAGCCACTTGCGTTAGACAACCATGCGCCGCTGACGTTGAACTGCACACACGAATTGATTTGTTGTCTGTAACGCAGGTTTACTTGGCTGCTCTCGCCATCAAGAATTAGACGCTCAGAATCAGTTCTACCGCCCATAAAGACATTGTTATGAACAATAGATACCTGTAGTTCACTGGGCGTTAGAGGCCTGCTTGCAGCTTCAGGCAAGCCCGTTTGCAATTTGATAGGATCGAGCGCGCGTTGCTGGATAAAATTAGCATTGTTGGCATCGGCATTAGCAATAGATGTGATTAGCAGTAGATGTGCTGCTATAAAACGATGAAACATTAAAACCCTTTTCTAGCCAGATTCCATTAAAACAACTTGTCCGTTGCGAGCCAGTGAAATTCTCGCTGTGCGTTAGTTCAACTCTAAATTTCTTCACCAATCATTGATTTTGCTCTGGCGACGCTCCCGCGAGCATTTTCTGATGCGGGACTGATTTGCAACACACGATCAAAGGCATCCAATGCCGCCTCATAGTTACCTGAAGCCATAAAAATAAGACCAAGCCCAGATAGCGCACCAAAATGACGAGGTTCGAGTCGCAATGTCTCTTTAATATCGGCAACCGAAAGACCATGGTTACCTTTTAAATATTGAATGGTTGCCCGTTTGTTCCAGCCTTCAGCAAAGTCTGGTGCGGTGTCTACTAGCTGATTAGATAAACGCAAGGCCATCTCATTTTGTCCTAATGACATGGCCTGTGAGACCTGCATCATTAGGTCGCTTGAATTCTGATCGGGTGCTTCAAGCCAGATTTGCCAAATCTTACCTTGGATGATCTCTGTGTCTGAATTTGACTGAGCTTGTTGTAGGTCTTCGAATAGATATTTGAGCTGCGGGTTATTTTGATCAGCGCTGACCCAGGCTGGAATCAGACAAGTCAAAACAATGAGCATTGATCTGAAAGAGGAAAAAGCGGAATTGGCGCAACTAAACATAAAACTTTGAACCCCTCAAGCTAATTTAACCGAACAGCCCTGAAGCTATCATGCTTCAGGACCGATAAACTCCGAAATCAACCCTTTCAATTAGTTTGCAAGAGGCTCCGTGCTGTTGATCATTTCAACAATCACTTTTGCTTCGCGATAACCTGGGATGGCAGTTCCGTTGTCAAGATAGATTAATGGCGTACCACGTAAACCAACCTGCTCGGCCAACGCAACATGCTCTTCGATTGGTGTCATACAGGCTTTTTCTTCGATAGGCTTGCCTGCTTTTGCAGCGGTCATGGCAGCTTGTGGATCGTCTGCACACCAAACACTTTCAAGTGCGGTAGCCGAATCACTTTGGAGCCCTGCACGTGGGAACATCAAATAGCGCACATTCACACCACCACCAGTGAGCGTTTCTATTTCTCCGTGCAACTTACGACAATAACCACAGTTGATATCGGTGAACACTGTGATGGATCGATCGGTCGGTTCGTCGGCCTTGTACACCAACATGTTCTCTTCGCCCATGCTGTTGATCAAGCCCATATGAATGCCCGTTTTGCGCACTTCAGTAAGGTTCGTGCCACTGTCTAAATCGATAACCTCACCCTGAAACAGGAGACCCACCTCTTCATCCACATAGATAACCTGTGAATCAGTGATGACTTCATAGAGTCCAGGATACGGTCCTTCACTTAATGACTCTATTGGTACGCCAGGCAAGCGCGCTGTGAACGCATCAAAGACTTTCTTGATCGTCTCATCCATTGGCACATCGGCTACTGTACCTGCGACCTTCTCGGCGGCTGGAGCCGTCGAGGTATCTTGCGCCAAAAGAGGTGATGCGCACAAAATTAAGGCGCCACTCAGTAGCACAGTGGCAGCTCGAGATCGAATTGAAGAGTTATAGGACATAAACAGTACCTGTGAGTGTTTCGACATTTGATTAGGTTTTAGCATGAAAGTTCAACGATTGCGCGCCAGCTAAGATTGCGAAAAGCTCGATTATTGCTAATTTAACATTTTTCCCAACAGTATTACGCCAAGCGGGTTTACCCACGAGGATGGTGTGTGGCATGAATGTATTTAAGCCTTTCGCGCGCAACATGCGTGTATATCTGAGTTGTAGAAAGATCACTATGGCCTAGCAATAGCTGAACCACTCTTAAATCGGCATCGTGATTCACTAAATGAGTAGCAAATGCATGTCTAAGCGTGTGGGGAGACAAATGCCCGTTTATACCCGCTGCTAACCCATGTGCCTTTATTCTGTGCCAAAAGCTCTGACGAGTCATCTCTCGCCCTCTGAGCGATAAAAACAACGTACTGGTCAATCCTTTTTTAAGATTATCACGTGCATCCCGGCTATAACGTTCAATCCAGTCTGATGCAGCCTCACCCATTGGCACTAACCGTTCTTTGTTGCCTTTACCCCAAACTCTGACCACGCCTTGCTGTAAGTTTACTTGATCAACTTGTAGCGACACGAGTTCGGTAACTCGTAAACCACAGGCATAGAGTAATTCAAGCATTGCCCTATCACGTAGTCCAATGTCTGAACTGATAACCGGTGCGTTGAGCAGCTTTCTTACTTCGGTTTCACTTAAAGTTGATGGCAGTGGGCGACCGATTGCCGGTGCATCGATAAGCAAGGTTGGGTCATCCGTTATTACCCTTTCGCGCACCAAGAAACCGTAAAAGCGGCGCAATGCTGACAACATGCGAGCCGCACTGCGGGCACTACCGCCAGACTCAACCCGCACGCCGAGAAAGGCCATGATATCGGCTCGACCGACGTTTTTTAGACTGACATCACCGATAGACTGCAAATGCAAACCAAACAGTTTGATATCGGTCTCATAGGCCGATACTGTGTGTTTGCTTAATCCGCGCTCTACAAGCAACATATCGCTAAACTGTAAAACCAGACGACGAGCGTCAGACGCTAATACTGGCTTCTCTTCTTTAGTAGCGCTTTGCATAGGCACATGTTAGCAAACAAACTCATAAACATAACACCAGCATAATGACGAACCAAAAACAACCGATAGCGACCGATGCCGATCCAACCTCGATTAGCATTGAAGTTGCAACCCAGATAATTTTTTCTCGACTGCCAATATTATCGCAAAGCGAACGCATACCCGTGGCCAGTGCACTAAGACGCGTTTTGGCAATCAACGTGCAGTCGCCACTTAACGTACCTTCATTCAGAGCATCAGCAATGGACGGCTATGCATACCGACATGCTGAAGGCACAAGTGAATTAACGATAAGCGCACAATCATTAGCTGGACACCCTAGTTGCGATCACGCAAGTCAGAATGAATGCCATAGAATCACCACCGGCGCTCGCGTGCCAGATTTTGCTGACACAGTGGTACAACAAGAAAACGTTGAGGTTGTTGCAGGCAAGATCGTCATCAAACAACAACCAGCATCAGGTTTTCATGTTCGACCCGCAGGCTCAGATAGCCTGCAAGGCACAGAACTAATGCAATCAGGACAGCGATTAGCTGCAGCCCAAATTGCTTGCTTGTATTCGCATGGAATCGTTGAAGTTGAAGTATTAAGACCATTGCGCGTCGCAGTATTTTCAACTGGCGATGAACTGATCGAGCCTGGAGTTGCCCTGCCCGATGGCCATATTTACGATGCAAATCGAGCGTTGATTGGGTCATTACTCAATAGCCCATCAGTCATTGTCACTGACATTGGTATCGTGAGAGACAGTATTGATGCTTTGCAAACGGTTTTCGAGCGCTGCAAAGATTATGACCTGATTATATCTTCAGGCGGTGTCTCAGTTGGCGATGCAGATTTTGTCAGACCGGTTCTACAAGAAAAAGGCGATCTTCACATGTGGAAGGTCGCTATGAAGCCAGGCCGACCACTGACATTTGGTTTGCTGAATAAACAACAGCCCTACTTCGGATTACCAGGTAATCCGGTATCAGCCGCGATCACCTGCATCATGTTTGTTATTCCGGCACTGGCAACACTGCTAAAGCAAAAACCATCACAGCTACCACGCATAAAAGCAAAACTCAACGCGACCTTAAAGAAACTACCCGGTCGGGTGGAATACCAACGCGGAATACTCAATCAGACTGAATTAGGTGAATGGATTGTTTCAACCACCGGATTGCAAGATTCTCATGTCGTCACATCGCTACATCGAGCTAATTGCTTGGTTGAATTGGATTTCGAGAGTTCGGGCGCTAAAGTGGGTGAACAGGTGTCTGTTATCCCTTATGAGCACTTTGGAGAGTCTATATTGTAAGATTTTTTCAAAAAAAGTGGGTTTTGACTACCCTTAACGCAAAAACGGGCCGCTTTGCAGCGAACCCGTTTGTAAAGCCAAATTACCCAACCGGCGCCATGATGGATTGATCACCAAGGCCCCTGTTGAGCAGTCTGTCGGTCTTCCAGCGCCTAGATTACTACTTCTTAGCGCTTTTCTTACCAGCTTTTTTCTTAGCCTTCTTCTTACCAGCGGCTTTTTTCTTGCCAGCTGACTTCTTTTTGGCTTTCTTTTTACCAGCGGCTTTTTTCTTGCCAGCTGACTTCTTCTTCGCTTTCTTTTTACCAGCAGCTTTCTTTTTACCGGCTTTTTTCTTAGCTTTCTTCTTACCAGCGGCTTTTTTCTTGCCAGCTGACTTCTTCTTGGCTTTCTTCTTACCAGCAGCTTTTTTCTTTCCTGCCGATTTTTTCTTTGCGCGTTTCTTACCAGCGGCCTTCTTCTTACCTACTGATTTTTTCTTTGCGCGCTTCTTTCCAGCTGCCTTCTTCTTAGTCGCTTTTTTCTTGCCTGCTGCCTTCTTCTTACGGGCAGTAGTCTTTTTCTTTCCAGCCTTTTTACCAGCTGCTTTCTTTTTGCCAGCTTTAGCAGGTGCTGCTTTAGCCGGTTTGGTGATTCGAGCCATGGAATACTCCTGACGAATGAATAGTTAAACAAAAAATCAGGAGCCAGGAAACCCAGACTCCTAAAGCAGCCAACTTAATGACTACTTACCTACATCCAAAATGCAGGCCAACAAATAAAATATTTATTAACTTACGTTTCAGAATTCATATCGACATGCTTGATAACAACTAAAGCGTTATTTAAAACGTATACCAAACACATCAATTTAATTAAAATATAATCAACATCTCGAACGTAATAACTTGCGTTCAAGATGCGCATTGTCCACATAGTTCAAACTTATTTCAACTACAAGTTATATTTTTATTAAAATAAACTTAGTTGAAGTTACTGAATTTACAACTTATTCGCTTAATCAGACCCTGTTTCAACTTGTATCTGATTTCATTTTTTTACTATATACATAGCGTATTAAGCGCTAAGACATAATTTGCAAACATGCAAAACAATTCATCTTTTAATTCTTTCGTTTTTCGTCGATGTTTAGCATTTATTTACGATAGTTTATTGCTGATTGCCGTTTTTTTCGTCGTAACGAGCATCGCAATTGCGTTTAATGACGGTAAGGCGTTCGAAAATTTAGCCTTCATCATTGTTCTTTATGGGGTTGGATTTTTATTCTTCAGTTGGTTTTGGCGGCATGGAGGTCAAACGTTAGGTATGCAAGCGTGGCGTATAAAAGTGATAAGCGAATCAAACGAGACGTTAACTTATAAACAATGCGCAATTCGCTACGTACTTGGAACCGTTTTGTTTGGAATAACGTTGGTTATAGCTTTGTTAAGACCTTCAAAACAAGGTTTGCACGACACGTGGTCTAATACCAAAATAGTATTTAAAAACAAAGAGTTAAAGGAATAAAAGCCAGAGTAAACTGTGCCTATTTGAAGACGGTTTGTTTATAAGCTTGTGTTATCAATCGCTATGCACTTCTTTGAATACCTAAAATGGCGATAACAAGAAAGCATATAAGAGGCAGTGCAGCACTAACCAACGGTGACATTCCATTGGCCAATGCTAGTTGGGTTAACAATTTGTTAACAAGTACGTAAACAATACCCAACATAATTCCAATAAAAATCTTCTGACCTGCACCACCTGAACGTTGCGATGCAAACACAAACGGCAATGAAAGCATCAGCATCACTATGGTTGCCAATGGACTGGTTATCTTTGTCCAAAACGCAAGTTCAACGCTGCGACTATCAAGCTGATTCTCTTTTAAGTACTGCACTTGATCGTACAAGTTACGGGCTGATAGGCTTTCAGTAGAGCCTTTCAGACTTTTAAGTGCATCAACACTAATGAGGTTTGGCATATCAACGTCGCTGGCACTCACACCGGTGAGTTCGCTCCACAATTGTTCTTGTAACTGCGTAACTTCGATGCTTGATGCTTCAAAATTTGTCGTTTCAACTTCTTGTAATAACCAATCACGCGCATTAACTTCAATTGCTTTAACGGCACGAGCTGCACGTACGGATCTAACAAGTTCAACGCCATTAAATTCATGAATATGAACGTCTAACAATGTAAAGTCCGGCATAACCGTTGATATATTGACGTATCGCGGACCCGACTTTATCCAAAGACCATTGCGACCTTTAACTGATAACCTTTGCTCAAGAGCTGTTAAACGAATTTCCTCCGCGATTTGTTCGGCCTTCGGCATGATGGTCTCGCCCAACAGAGCAATAATAAACATCAAAGCAACACCTGTCATCAACACGGCCCGTATGATCCTGCCGTTTGAAATTCCGGCCGCGCGCATAACGGTTAACTCGCTATTGGATGCCATCGCACCTAATCCCAACAAGCTTCCCAGCAAAACCGCCGGCGCAAAAAGTAAATATGCCTTACTGGGTAACGTTAGAAAGATGTATTGGAGTGCATTCGCAACCGTATAGTTTCCCTTACCAACATCGTCTAACTCGCTGATAAAACCAAAAATACCGGCCAACGCAACCAACGTTAACAAGACCAACAGACTGGTGGTCAATATCGACCGACCTATGTAACGGTCAAGAATGCCAAAAATCATGCAGCGATCTTCCTGCCATTGCGAAACCAAGACCAACCCACTCGTTTAATGAGTAAGTAAATAACCAACAGCAGCACAGCGATGTGAACAGGCCACAAACCGATCCACGGTGAAATGGAGCCGTTTGCAATCCACTTTCTAGCCAGCACCAGCAAGTTCGCGTATGGGATATAGATAAGAATGGCTATAGCAATCTTGCCAAAGCGACCTTCTCTAGGGGATGTGTAACTCAAAGGCACAGCCAATAACGCTAACAACAAAGCCGCCAATGGAATCGAAATTCGCCATTGCACTTCTGCTTGGTCAACTAAATCCTCACTGGCAAGTAACTGTTTTAGTGTTTTACTTCGTCGTTGCAAACGTGGTTCGGCTAATTCTGTTTTGGGTCGAAGCACACCTTGTCGCTTGAACTCTGTGACCGTGTAATTCGCATCACCTGGCTTACCCATCGTTGTTTGACCATCGCTAAAGATCAGATATTCGTTACCGGTTTCGTTGTCAACTTGATATGACGCAATTCGGGCTGTATCGATAACCGGTGGGGACTTTTCCTGTTTGCGATACATAAAGACATCGTTGAACTGCGATTTGTCGCTACTGATGTCTTTCACGAACAATACGGTGCTGCCATCACTGGATTCGATAAATTTACCCGGAGTAAGCAAGCTGATAGCCGACTTTTCTTGAAAATCCTTCTTTATAAGCTGCTCGTACCTTGCGGCCCATGGAGACGCAAAGATGGTTAGCGAGGCAATTAGGAGTACCCCCAGCATTCCGACAATCGCAGTTGGACGCAGTAAATCTATCCAACCGGAACCGGTTGCCTGCATAACCGTCATCTCGTTATCTCGGTAGAAGCGTCCATGGGCAAGCAGTATGCCGAGATACAAGCCTAAAGGAATCAGTTGGACGAGCAGGCTAATAGATTGGACAGCAACCAAGACCAGCAACACGTCGGCCGAAATAGCGCCGTCGGTGACTTTACTGAGGCCACGCGCCAGCACGTTGCCAATCATAATGACCAAAAGTACGAGAGTGACCGCAATCCAAGTCACTACCATCTCTTTCATCAAATAACGATCAAGTATGCGCACAAGAGAGATAATTTAAATTTACACAGAGGAATCTAGCACTTCCCAGCGTTCCTCGCAGGGTGACGTGGAGAATCAGACATATTAAACTGCAAGTTGGTGAATAAGATTCACCACTCAACATAACTGTAGAAGGTAATAGATGGATATCAAAGTCAGCGCAAAAGCACCTGAAAAGCAAGCTAACGCCTGTTTGGTTGTGCCACTGCATACAGGGTCAACATTAGCTGGAGCCGCCGCATTGATCAACGATCGCAGTGGTAATGCCATTAAACGAGCGGTAAAACGGGGTGATGCTAGTGCGCAAATTGGCCAATCACTGATGTTATTTGAGCTGGATAACATAAGCAGCGAGCGTGTTTTGTTGGCCGGCGCCGGAAAAACTAATACTTTGTCGCGAGTGCAATTTCGAAAACTGTGTAGTGAAATCGCTACAGCTCTTCAAAAAAGCTGCGCCGCTTTAGCCGTCATTCATCTCGAAAAAAGTGTTTTCGTGAATGGTGAACTGGCATCCTGGCACGCCGCAACGCTTGCACACATTCTGGTTGAATCACAATACGAATTCACACTGCACAATAAAGAGAAAAAGCCTGCCGCTAGTTTGAAAAAATCCATCATTGTTGTGTCCGATAAAGAAGTCAGTGCCTGTGCGTCAGCTGCCAAACAAGGTGTGGCTATCGGCAACGGGAAAGCCCTGGCTCGCGACCTAGGCAATCTTGCACCAAACATTTGCACTCCGGTATACCTTGCAAAGCAAGCACAAACGCTTGCCAAAACGAACAACAAATTCACCACCAAAATTCTCACTGAAGCACAGATGGAAAAGCTTGGCATGGGAGCGTTTCTATCGGTATCCCAAGGTAGTCGACAAGAGGCTCGGCTTATTTGTATGGAGTATCGAGGCGCGGATAAAAAGAATAAACCAACCGTGTTGCTGGGCAAAGGTGTGACTTTCGATACCGGTGGCATTTCGATTAAACCTTCTGCAAGCATGGATGAAATGAAGTTTGATATGTGCGGAGCTGCAAGTGTTTTCGGGGCCATGCGGGCCATCGCCGAGCTGTCACCAAAATCTAATATCATCGGTGTCGTGGCCGCTGCCGAAAACATGCCCGATGGTGATGCTTCCCGACCGGGAGATGTGGTCACTACAATGTCCGGCCAGACCGTTGAAATTCTCAATACCGATGCTGAAGGTCGGTTAGTGTTGTGTGACTCACTCACGTACGTGGAACGATACAAACCCGCAGCTGTTATTGATGTCGCCACATTAACTGGCGCGTGTGTGGTTGCCCTAGGTAAGGTGTGCACAGCAGTCATGAGTAACGACAACAAACTCGCCGCCACATTATTTGAAGCTGGTCAAACAACAGGAGACCTTGTTTGGGAATTACCTTTATGGGATGAATACCAAACGCAACTCGACTCCAACTTTGCCGATATCGCCAACATTGGTGGTAGCCCTGCCGGTGCTATAACGGCTGGTTGCTTTCTCTCCCGTTTTGCCCAAGCGTACCCCTGGGCGCATTTAGATATCGCTGGTGTCGCTTGGAAAGGTGGTGACGAAAAAGGCGCAACTGGCAGGCCAGTTTCCTTACTAATGGAATATGTATTGAATCATGCTTAACTACATCACTATCCAAACACAGATGATTGCTGAGCAATGACAAGAATCGATTTTTACGTACTACCCGATGCCGATGCTGACAATCGACGCATGTTGGTCTGTAAATTGGCTGAAAAAGCTTTTCGGCACGATAAGCCCGTTTTTATCCACTCGGACGATACGCAGCTTCTAGAACAACTCGACCAACAGCTTTGGCAGTTTCGCCAAGACAGCTTTGTTCCACACCGGCTGCTTGATGCAAGTGAAATTGCTAATCAGATCGATTCTGACCCGGTACAGCTGTCAACCGGTGAACCAGGTAATGATCGGCGCGTGCTGATTAACCTGGCAAGCAGCGTACCGACCTTTTTCAGCCGCTTTGAGCGAGCGCTCGAAGTGGTCAATCAAGCAGAAAATGTGCGCGAAACTGGTCGAGATCGCTATCGTTTTTACCAGCAAAGGGGTTATCCGCTCCACCACCACAAAATGTAGTCCTATACTCATCTCTTATATAAGTGCTTCTAAGCGAATACAAAGGGCTGCGTGATGCAACAGGAAGAAGAAGAAAGTGTGCCGGTACTCAACGCTGTAGTCGAATCTGGAAACGAATCAATTATTCAGTCGAGTCGTCTGGGCCGGGAAGTTTTGCGCGAATTAGAAGTACTTCAACAGAGCGAACCGGTCAAATTTGTACTCCAACAGCACGTTCTGGATGCAGATGAGGAAGAGGAAGGCGACAGCCCCGCCTCGTCAGAAAGCCAATTGCATCTCATGATGGGCGATCCAGAGGCATTTAATTTGGCATCGGATAACAGCGACGACGAATTAGAGCTTATGATTGACGAAGTCGTTGATCGGCATATTACCGAACTGCGAAAAGACATCCGGCGCCTGCTGAGTCGCGTAAAACAAAACACCTGACCAAATCTGTATCTCCATGGATAAATCCTACGACCCCAAGTCAATCGAACAACGCTGGTACCAGACCTGGGAGGAAAAAGGCTACTTTGCACCCTCAGGTGTTGGCGACCCATACTGCATTATGATTCCGCCGCCCAACGTCACGGGCACACTGCACATGGGTCATGCATTTCAAGACACCATCATGGACTCGCTGATTCGCTATCACCGCATGATGGGGTTCAACACGCTTTGGCAACCCGGTTGCGATCACGCCGGCATTGCCACCCAAATGGTTGTAGAACGCCAACTCGCTAAAGAGCAAACAGACCGGCACGCACTTGGGCGCGATGCCTTTGTAGAGCGTGTTTGGAAATGGAAGGAAGAATCTGGCGGCACCATAACAAAACAACTGCGCCGTCTAGGTGCATCCCCTGATTGGACGCGCGAGCGATTCACGATGGACGAGGGCATGTCTGATGCCGTCCAAAAGGTTTTTATTCGCCTATTCGACGACGGTATTATTTATCGTGGTAAGCGACTGGTGAATTGGGACCCAGTCATGCACACATCACTTTCAGATCTGGAAGTTATTTCAGAAGAAGAAAATGGCTCTTTGTGGCATTTTAAATACCCACTGACAGACGGTAGCGGCCATGTCATCGTGGCCACCACTCGCCCTGAGACTATGCTCGGCGATTCTGCCATCGCAGTACACCCAGAAGACGAACGATTCGCATCATGGATTGGCAAGAGTGTCACCCTGCCCTTGGTTGGTCGCGAAATTCCGATTGTTGCCGACGACTATGTCGACCCTGAGTTTGGTTCTGGCTGCGTAAAAATTACACCTGCGCACGACTTTAACGACTATGCATTAGGGCAACGGCATAACCTTGAAGTTATCAATATTCTCGATGATAACGCAGCTCTTAACGATAGCGTGCCCGAAGCCTATCGCGGCATGGACCGATACGATGCGCGAAAGAAAATCGTGGCCGATATGGACGCACTTGGTTTGGTTGAAAAAATCGATCCACATAAGCTTATGGTGCCGCGCGGAGACCGTTCTGGCACCGTTGTCGAACCCTACTTGACAGACCAATGGTATGTCGATTTAACCCGCGATAAACAAGATGACGGGCGGCCAGGTGGAAAGAGTGTCATCACAACACCTTCAATAGAAGCCGTGAAAAGCGGCAAGGTGCGGTTTGTACCTGAAACACATGCGAATACTTACTACCAATGGCTTGAGAACATTCAAGACTGGTGCATTAGTCGGCAAATCTGGTGGGGTCACCGAATTCCAGCTTGGTATGACGACAACGGCAAAATCTACGTTGCTGAAACTGAAAGTGCTGTACGTGAAAAATACTCATTGGGTACTGAAGTGTCCTTGCGCCAAGATGATGATGTTCTAGACACTTGGTTCAGCTCGGCACTATGGCCATTTTCAACACTCGGCTGGCCAGAGAAAACCAAAGCACTCGATACGTTCTACCCTGGTTCTGTTTTGGTAACAGGTCACGACATCATCTTTTTCTGGGTTGCCCGCATGATCATGTTCGGCACTTATTTCATGGATGGCGAAGTGCCGTTTAAAGATGTTTATATGCATGGCTTGGTTCGCGATTCAAGCGGCCAGAAAATGTCTAAATCAAAAGGTAACGTGCTTGACCCTCTCGATATTATCGACGGCATAACGCTTGAAGAATTGGTTGAGAAGCGCACTAATAATTTGATGCAAGACTTCATGGCGCTCAAGATCGAAAAACAGACCCGAAAGGAATTTCCTGACGGCATAGCTTCCTACGGTACAGACGCGCTGCGCTTTACCTTTGCATCCTTAGCCTCCAATGGCCGCGATATTCGGTTCGATATGAAACGTGTCGAAGGCTATCGTAACTTTTGTAACAAGCTATACAACGCTACGCGCTATGTATTGATGAACACCGAAGCGCTCGACACGGCGGTTGAACCTGCAACACTCAATACGATTGATCACTGGATAATCGCAAAACTTCAACAAACTGAAATTGCGGTTGCAGAACACATTGCAGAGTATCGTTTCGATCTGGCCTCTACCGCAATGTACGAGTTTGTTTGGAACGAGTACTGTGATTGGTATTTAGAGTTGGCAAAACCAATTCTCACAGGCGATGCACCGGACGCTGAAAAGCACGCGACTCGAACAACACTAGTACGAGTACTAGAAAGTACTTTGCGCATGGCTCACCCAATAATGCCGTACATCACTGAAGAGCTATGGCAACAGGTAGCGCCGTTAGCCGGTAAAGTTGGACCAAGCATTTCACTACAGCCCTACCCGGTTGGTGAACCAGACAAGATCGACCAAAACGCTCTGGATGATATTGATTGGGTTAAACGTGTCGTTTTGGGTGTGCGTAAAATTCGCGCCGAAATGGATATTAACCCAGGCAAGAAACTACCACTAAAAGTGGTTGATGCGAATGCTGCCGACACTGGCAGGCTTGAACAACACGGCTCGCTCTTATCGTTTGTTGCACGACTATCTGATATCGAAATACTGGACGACAGCGCTGAAAAACCTGATTCGGCTATTGCGCTGGTTGATCAAATGCAATTGCTGATACCAATGGCCGGACTCATCGACAAAGATGCTGAATTAAAGCGACTAACCAAAGAGATTGATAAGCTCAACGGTGAAGTGAAACGACTATCGGCTAAGTTGTCTAATCCAGGTTTTACCGACAAAGCACCTGCCAAAGTGGTTGATCTTGAGAAGCAAAAGTTAACCGATGCGCAAAGCGCGCTGGCTCAGCTAGAAAAGCAAATTGCTAAAATCGCTGCCTTATAGATGGATCTGCCTTGTAGATACAAAAGCAAACCACTAAAATCGCCGCTCTCAAAGCGGCGATTTTTTTAGCTAACTATTTACGCAACAGCTGTAAGTGTATTTACCACATTTACAACGGCCAAAGAATCACCGTCAGTGACGATCGATACGTTTTGCAACAACGAATCGGTCAGCGATGCAGATCGAAAACCCACGCTACTACCATTGAGCACTACGCTGTGATGCTGCATGGGTACTCGAATACTTTCGCCCACCGCTAGTTCTACATTTCCATTTTCGAACAGCGCGTTAAAATCAAATTTTCCACGCGCTGTCGTAATTTGAACCGGCGTCATGTCTGTAATGTTTGCGTCCACCGAGCCAACGTTCGTTAGCACAACTTCAAGTTCGTTTTTCTGCGCTGAAATACCCGTACTGATTTGAATATCGGCAAGCTCTATTTGCCCTTCGACGATGGGATTAACGGATGAACTGTCTACCCCGTCTGCAAGCTGCGAAAGCGCACCGGTTGACGTTGCCAATGCAACAGCACCAACCCCAATACCAGCAACATTCTTAAGTGTATTTCGTTTTGCCTTATCGACCATTTTACTTCCCTCATTTGGTAACAATGGTTACCTGAAAATCTATCATGTTGTCTAATTGCTTGTTTTTAAATAGTAAAACAACCGATCTGACAATTAGTTACATTTTCATGGCTTTGTCTTGTTCGCCTTGTCGAAAATATACATGGAATAAACCAGACATAGCGCCCGCTGTTATCACCCTGCCAGTTAAACATTGATCAATATACAAATTATCAATCAGGCTGGTCTACGCGATACTGCAACATAAACTGCTAACCCAATTAGCACCAAGCCAGCGGCTCTCTCGAAGTAGCTTCCAAAAGATTGTTGCTTTTCATTAATCATCGAAAGTAGCCGACTGGACATGAGCACGATCAATAAATTAATAACGATTCCTATAAAGATGAGAATCCCTCCTAAGATCAAAATTTGTGCCCAAACAGCACCATAATTTACAGATACAAACTGAGGAACAAAAGATAGATTAAACAATATCGCTTTAGGGTTAAGTAAGTTAGTCAAAACACCTTGTCGGAATATTTTCGAAGCGGATCTGCGATTTACTACCTTAATTGATGTGTTGTTTCGTTTGGTGGTTAAATACTGATAACCAACCCAGGCCAAGTATCCCGCACCTAAAATACGTATAAGATCATAAGCAAAATCAAACGATAAGATTAGTGCAGATATTCCTAGAGCAGCTGCAATAAAATGTATAAAAGCACCGCTGGCTATTCCTAAGGAAGCTATAAATCCTGATTTTTTTCCGCCAGATATAGAATTTGCAATGATAAACACCATGTCGGGGCCTGGAGCGATCATTACCAAAAATGAACTTAGAAAGAACATGGGCAAAACGGATGAATCTAAAATCATAAAATCCTTTCCTTGGCACTGATTCAACGTAAGTAGAGTTATATTCTACTTTTCGTGAAGTACTCACGCGAATATCTGTTGAAGGCCGGTCACTAGAGATAGCGATCGCAAAAAACACCCGCTTTATCAACGATAGTTGATTCAGCATACTCTATTGCTGACGCACGTAAAGTTCTGCTGGGTGGCTAGCCTTACCCTGAAGTTTTTTTGATTCACATTCCAGAAAAGAAATATGCAACTTGAGTTCTAGGCAGACAATATAGGTATGTGGGACGCAGCAGCAAATCCAGGGTATTCGGTGCACTTGCCCTCTTATATTTTATAACTAGTATTTATAACTGGTATTTTATACAGCTTTTTATTGCCCGACTAACACTCCATTGATATACTGAAGTTCACCAACAGTAGTGTAGATCAATGGATGATTCAAACAAACCTTCTCCGCACAACAACCAATCCCAAGCCCCGTTTGGACTCAATGCA
>ENA-ORXT01000274-ORXT01000274.1-marine-metagenome-genome-assembly--contig:-NODE-274-length-86310-cov-9.349530_pt1 | contig 86310 bp, 62 predicted proteins | sample MGYA00237868_ERZ511482 | MGnify/ENA metagenome assembly ERZ511482 | reverse complement strand
TCTTTGGCAGAAAATCATGGTATCTCGTTTCAGCTATCAACCATTCGCCGCTTGCTGGGCCACATCTCCTTACTAGATAGGACGATAGCACAAGCAAAAGAGTATGTTGAGCTATCAATTGAGGATGCCAAACGCTCCAGTGCCAAAGTTGAAGAAGGAACAGCGCTGCGAATTCTGGGTCTAATCCGTGCGAAACAAGAACAAATAGAAGAGGCGCAACAAAATTTCGAGCAAAGTCTTACGCTGCTCCAGCAAGATCCGTATGAGGTAGCGCGTACCCAAGAGGCGTACGGAGAATTTTTGATGTCGATAGATCAGCGTGAGAGCGGTTTGCTACGCTTAAGCGAATCACTGTCAGCGTATAGCAACCTTGATGCCCGAATCGACGCAGATCGAATTGAACGAGTCATGAATCAATAATTTGAAGGATTTATATTATGCGTAACTCAGCAACTTCTATTTATACACTTATCCAGAAAAATTTTGTAGTCGCATTGATTACGTGTGCGCTGTTCTTACCATTATCGGCTACTGCCCAGAGCGGCGGTCCAATTAGCCAAGAGATAGAATGGATATCAAACGATGGGCGCTTATCCCGCAGTATCGCATGGGGTGATGTGGATGGGGATGGCGACCTTGATCTGGCCGCGGGAACAGGTACTCAGAATACGCTTTTTCTCAACAACGATGGCGAGTTGAGCAATGAGCCTGATTGGGTTTCTGATGATTCGTTGCTGAGTTACAATATTGCGTGGGGCGATGTGAATGGTGACGGCGACCTTGACCTGGCCGTGGGCAATGACGGTGCTAACAAAATCTATCTAAACAATAATGGTCAACTGGATTCAATCGCTTATTGGACTTCTACGGATACTATATTAACCAACAGTATTGCGTGGGGTGATATAGATGGAAATGGCGATCTTGATCTAGTTGCGGGCAATGATGGCGTCAATACAATCTATTTTAACAATGGCGGGCAGCTAAGTGAAGTGCCAGTTGGGATATCGAATGAGATTTCGCAAACCTTAAGCGTTGCATTAGGAGACATTGATGGGGATGGCGATCTTGATCTCGCTGCGGGCAACAACGGTAGAAATGCGATTTATCTCAATGAAAATAATCAGCTGAATCCAACACCAATTTGGGCATCAGAAGAAATTACGCCAACCCTCAGTTTAACATGGGGCGATCTTGATGGAGATGGCGATCTTGATCTTGCTGCGGGGAATGATGGAAATGATCACGTATATCTTAATATCGGTGGCCGTCTCGCAGACGAGCCTGTGTGGACTGCTCTGGTAAATGATCCAAATGTATCGACAACCCACAGCATTGCTTGGGCCGACATAGAAGGCGATGGTGATCTCGATTTAGTAACTGGGAATAGTGGGCCAATCAGAATTTTTGTTAACCAGAGCGGTCGGTTGAACAGTAACCCAATATGGGTTATCGCTGATGATGGAACTGTCTATGACGTTGCGTGGGGGGATGTGGATGGCGATCACGATCTTGATCTTGTGATTGCCCACTCCAAATCAAGTCAAAGTCTTAGCCAGAATAAACTCTATATTAATGAGAGCACCCACATGCCATCCAGACCGAACTGGCTTTCTGATGACGGTGTTAAAACGTATGCGGTTGCCTGGGGGGATGTAGATGGTGATGGTGATTTAGATTTAGCAGCAGGAGGCGATGAATCAAATGCATTATACATAAACAATGATGGCAGGTTAGACGATGAACCAATTTATTGGAATTCCACACATATCTCGTGGACCACAAGTATAGCTTGGGGCGATGTAAATCAGGATGGTATGCTCGATCTGGCTGAGGGCAATGGTGTAGATCCAATACAAGTCTATCTTAATAGCGGAAGTAGTTTAAGCTCAGCACCTTGGGTTGCCAATGATAATCGCAGAACCCGTAGTATTGCCTGGGGTGATGTAGATGGTGATGGCGATCTCGATCTTGCCGCAGGTAATGAATTCAGGTCAGATGGAAGCTCTGATGGACGCAACACACTTTACATAAATGAAAATGGTCTATTAAATCCTGAACCTTACTGGCTGTCAGACGATGCTTCAAATACGCAAAGCGTGGCTTGGGGCGATGTAGACGGTGATGGTGACCTAGACCTTGCTACAGGTAATCTTGGTAAAAACGGTCTATACATCAATGAAGGTGGAAAGTTAAGCCTACTTCCTGTATGGACTGATAGTGATGAATATAACACATATAGTATTGCATGGGGGGATATGAATGGTGATGGTCACTTAGATCTTGCAGTGGGTAATTCTTCTCAACCGAACGTAGTATATCTCAATGAAGACGGTCGTCTCTCGACACAACCAAATTGGATTGCACACGATATACGTTTTACTAAAAGTATTGTGTGGGGAGATATGGATGGCGATGGTGATCTTGATTTAGTTTCGGGGAATAGTCGGGCAAATTCATATTATCGCAATGAGAAAGGCTGGTTGAATCCGACACCTCACTGGTATGATGATGAATGGGAAATTACAACCAGTATCTCTTTGGGAGATATGGATGGCGATGGCGATCTTGATATTGCCTCTGGTAATTTCCGTCAGGAAAGAACCGAGAATGGAGAAACAGTCGTCGTCGAAACAGGACAGAACTCGGTTTCAACAAACCAAAACCTACAATACGCGCTCTCGCTCAATAACCCACCAACAATTGAGTCGATCGGTTTGAACCCAACCAGCCAGTCAAATCTACTACACGCTGGCTCCCTGATTACGCAGGTTCAGATACCTATTACCTACACGCTTTATAGCCCTCAATCAAACAGAACGCCAAGTGTTACGGCTGAATTTTCGCTCGATGGCGGCGACAATTGGCGACCGGCTGTTACTACTACTGAAACGGTTACAATAAACTTAGCGACCAATGAGACCGCCTCGTTTGCTGTACTGGACTCACCACAACAGATCCCCAACAACGGCGATTCACTGACAAGTGAACTGGCCATCGCGGATGATTACACGATTGCCGACATCGATGTCTGGCTTGCAATTACGCATACAAATTACGCTGAGTTGGCCGTCTCTTTAATGGCACCAGATGGCACCGAGGTAGAATTCTTTAATGAGGGCGATATTACTGGTCAGGATCTGACAGACTTCCACTTCTCTATCCGTGAAACAACACCAATTACCAACACAACCCCTCCTTTTATCGGTGCTTATCGACCCGTTGGCGAGCTAAAGTCGTTACATCAGCCATATTCCAGCGGCACTTGGTCGTTGGTCGTTACTAATGGAAACGGCAGCGGCACAGGAGATTTAGAAAGTTGGGGGGTGCATCTCAGCACGCCATCGCCAAAGCATGTTTACTATTGGGACACCTTTGAATCTGGATTCTTTGGGCAATCAGATAATGTGGTTGTTCGCATGACGGCACAACCACAGCCACCAGCCCCTAGTGCAACTGTTGCCAATTCAGTACGCTACACAAATACCGTGGCTGGGCCCTATCAACGCGCCAGCGTAGCAGAGATGTCAAGTCCCTTTAGCGTACGCGGCACGCAAGTTAGAGTTAATCGTGAAGCCGGAACAGCTGAAAACGTTATCGCCGATGCAATTGTCTATCGATTGCCAAGTAACCAAACGTCAGACGCTTTGCCATTAACAAATAGCCAAGAAGAAACCTTTCGCACAAATATTCAAGGGTATCTCAGTGGGCGTGGTGAGATATCAATTGGAGATAAGCTCATTGCGCTTGCACCTGGTGTGCAAAAAGAAAAATATACTGTCTACCATACAAGCGCACCCATCGTAGGCTCAGAACCAATTCTATATGAGGTAACCGATTCCGGTGTTCAGGATCTCACAGTTTCGCACCAAAACGCATTAGCAATTTTCGATCTGTCGGTTTCCCTCGAATGGGATGCTCGTAACGATCAGATCTACCTCAATCAACTAGAATTCGACATTCAGCGCACCTCTCAACTTCTTTATGACTGGACCAACGGCCAAGCTGCATTGGGAGAAATCACCATCTACCATGCCAAGGAAAAGTGGGAAGAGGCCGATATCCATATCCATGCCACAAACGATTTACGTCCTCATGCCACGATAGGGGGGATTGTCTCGGTCGGCTTGTATAAAGAAATACTGGTCGATGGAGAGATAACGCCCATTCTTTACACATCTGGTCATGTGGAGATGGGGGCCGTGTGGAACCGTTATGGCGAAGCGGGTGATTCATTAAGTGAAGATTGGGCAAGGACGCTAACCCACGAATTAGGCCACTACCTCTTCTTCCTCTTCGACAACTATATCGGGATCGATGGCAATCATGTCTCTAGGGTAGAAGGCTGCCCCGGTGTGATGAGCGACCCTTATAGTGAGGTCGATAGTGAGTTTCATCCAGAATTTGAGTGGGCACAAAACTGTACGCAAACGCTGTCGCACCAGTTACTAGGGCGCTCGGACTGGGAGACGATTGTTGACTTCTACGAATGGTTCTCGGCACCAGCTGGATCAATTAGCAATCCAGCCTTTGCGGGTCCAAATACGTTGCCGTTGGCGGTTACGCAAGTTCGCTATGTAGAACCAGAGTCAGATGCAACAACGGTTGATGTCAATACTTTCTTCCTCTTGGGGCCAGACGGCAGCCCGTATGTGGCCGGAAACAACGCCAAAGCATTCTTGTTTAAAGGACAGCAACACGATTCAATTGTGAACCTTGGCGCACCGAGGCGCGACAGAGTTCAGGCCCGCCACGCTAGCCTAGGCGATACGTTGTGCGTCTACGAATTGACTGCCACGAGCGATCCGGTGGCTGGCTGTACAGAGATTGCAAATGGAGATACGGAGATGAGTCTGTCGGCTGTTTCTACATGGCAGCCAGACGTAATCATAGAACCGGTAAGCCGCTCGCAGATCAATGTATGTGTTGGCAACTTACCAGCCGATCCACCGCTATCACTAAAGGCACGCTTATATCCAGCTAATATGTTAGCGGGTGATGTTGCATCCGCTGCGGTTTCACTTCAGCAACAGGCTGGTAGCTATAACGCGATAATTGACTTAACGCAGATAACCCAAGAAGCGTATTTACACATCTACGATGAGAACAATCCCGCTCACGTTATCGTAGCAGATTATACTATCGGCGGTGCGCCCGTCCTCTCGCTTGATGATGGTGATATCATTACCTTCGGTGGCGGAGACGCTGTTACCTTTAGTGACGGCAGTACGATTACACTATCCCCTGGTGATACGCTGTCCTTTAGCGGTGGTTCTGCATCGATTATGCTCGGTGATGGCGAAACGCTCTCATTCAGCAGCGGCAGTACGCTCTCGTTTAGCAGCGGCGGCACGATCCAGCTAGACGACAACTCAACGCTTTCGTTCAGCAGCGGCAGCACGCTCTCCTTTAGCAGCGGTGGCGTTGTGATTACCCAAATAGATGGCCCAACGTTAAGCTTTAGCAGCGGTGGATCATTGTTGTTTGACGCGGCAGGGACGCTAGAATATACGCGCCAGGGTTCGCTCATTCTTGGTGATGGTGATACCCTCTCGTTTAGCAGCGGAAATATATTGATCACACAAGTAGACGGGACCACGCTCTCTTTTAGCAGTAATTCAACGCTCTCCTTTAGTAGCGGCGGCACGATCCAGTTAGGGGATGGCTCAACCCTTAGCTTTAGCAGCGGCAGCACGCTCTCCTTTAGCAGCGGCGGCGTTGTTATTACCCAGCCAGATGGATCGACGCTTAGCTTTAACAACGGTAGTACTGTCACGCTGGTAAACGGAAGCACTTTGTCTTTTAGCAGCGGCGGCACCCTTTCGTTTAGCAGCGGTGGTACATTGTCGTTCAGTAGTGGTGGTGCATCGATTGTACATGACGGCAGTACTCTCTCCTTTAATAGCGGCAGTACGCTCTTATTCAAAAGTGGGAGCACGCTCTCTTTTAGCAGCGGCAACACATTGGCACTTAGCGAAAATGATACGTTGTCCTTTAGCAGCGGGAATGTGAAGCTAGTTGGTGCGGGCGATACACTGTCATATAGCAGCGGTAGCGCACCTATTAGTTCTGCCAACGGCCAAGTGACCATCTACGTTGACCAGAGTACTCTGGAATCCGAGGAATTTTACACTATTCAGCCAGCGACCGTCATCACGGCTGCACCAGCGTGGACCACGCCAGTGGGCCAAGCCTACCGAGTAACGTCGTCACTGAATGTACCAAACCTAGAGCAAGCTTCTATTTCTATCAACTACCTTGGGCGCAACATTGCAGATGACAAAGAGAAGCTGCTCCATATCTACTTTTGGGACGGCACCCAATGGTCGGAAGAAGAAACGGAGATAGATGAATATCACAATCGAGCTGTCGCTGATCTGCAAGGAGCTGGGATCTACGCGCTGATGTATAGCATCGACATTCCGCTTGCCAACACCGGCTGGAACTTGTTTGCCTATCCGCTGAGTCAGCCAACGCCAGTGCTCGATGCATTTGCCTCTATTGATGGACTTTATAGCACTGTCTATGGATACGATGCATTCGAAGCAGATCAATTCGAGCGTTGGGCACTTTATGATCCTACATCCCCAGCATGGGTAAATGATTTAAATGAGTTAACGCCCAGTCGCGGTTATTGGATCAATATTAACGATACTGACACCGCTACAATTACGTTAAAGTTACGCGATATCTCCTCTGCATCTGTGACTGCCGCTTCATCCACCACTGCTTCATCCATTCCCGCTGTACCACCAGCAACCTATTACGGGCAGATCAGTGCGCAAGACGCGCTTATACTCTCTGCAGGTATATCCGTTCAAGCCTGGGTTGGGGATCTGTTGTGTGGGCAAGGTCAAACCAAAGAGGTCGACGGTCAAATTGTCTATGTGGTGACAGTTTATGCCAAGGGTAGTAGTTCAATAGAGGGTTGTGGGGCAAGTGGGGACACGATTCGTTTCACACTAGATGGACAAGCCTTGCCAGCAGGCAACGCTGTCTGGAACAGTGAGCGTGTCCATGAGCACAATTTAACAGTGCGCAACGATAGCTCGCGCGAACAATATCTTCCGTTTGTTTCCCAGTAATCGAAAGGGTTCTTATGATTCAAAATTTATGGCGACCAATGCGAAATATAGCTCTCCAGAAAAGTTCCGTATCACATTTCAGGAAGCAGAAATGGGACAGAACTTTTCTGGGTAAGTATAGAGTGGTTTGTATTGGGGCGATTGCCTCCGTAACAATTTTTCTGCTAAATGTACAAACACCATCAGCATCGTTTATTTATGGACAGCCAGCAAATGTTCCAGCAACATACTATGGGGAGATTCTAGCCTCTGCCTCTGAACCAGCATTTACCCCAGCAGTAGGAATGTCTGTTGAAGCTGTTATTAATGGGCAGGTTTGTGGAACGGCAGAAACGCAGGAACAAAATGGTGTAATTGTCTACGTAATCAAAGTGCTTGCAGATAACATAATTGCCGGCATACTCGGCTGCGGCAATGCGGGCGCAACCATCACATTCTTGGTCGACCAAACTCAAATGCAGCCAACGACCACATGGGATAACAGTCAAACGCGGGAGTTGAATCTATTACCAACTGGCACACCCGCCGCACCAATTCAGGTAGCACCAAATGATACATTAGTGAACGGTTCTCCAGCTTTTGAGTGGGAGTCAGTTGCAGCGGCGACAAATTATGAGTTGGTTGTTTACAATATTTCAACCGACACCGTTGATTTCAGTGGCGTTTATTCGGCAGGTGTGGCTTGCAACACGACACCCTGCGCCGTAACGCCATCAAATTTGGTGTTGTCGTCTGGCGATTACAGTTGGTTGATCCGCGCAATAAATGGTGGGATAGTTGGCCCATGGAGCGTCTATTGAGCCCACGCTTCGTTACCTCGCATTGATACCGCCTACCCATCCATTGTTTGTTTCTCTACTATGACGGTTCGTTCTGCCCTTTCAGTTCGTGCAGCAGCCCATAGATGTGCGTCAGCGCTTTGTTCTGTGCATCCAGTTGTTCGAGAATAGTGCGAATCTCTTCTTTGGCTTTTTGATTAATCAGAAAGTCATTGTGCGCGTCGATCCGGTCAATTTGGGCTTAGCGATTCTGGCTCATCATAATGATGGGTGCCGTAAATGCCGCTTGGAGCGAGAGTACAAGATTCATTAAAATGAATGGTTATGGATCCCACTTGAAAACTACTGCGCCACGCCACCACTCACACCATAGGCCACGAAACCATTATTTGATTTAGAAAAATAATATTTTTTCCCGGGCCAGAGCTTGAAGTAGTCGTTGCTAAAGCGGCCATATTCTTGTAGCAGATCGGCAGCGCGAGCAATCTGTTTCTGTTGGTTCATTATTTTTTCCTTCACTTCCATTTCAAGATCCCACCATTCTTACAATTCTAAATTGAGCAAAGCACTGTCAAATGGGAATATTATATTATTTTTCCTTAAGCGGCAGCAACAGAACGCGCAGGTCGATGAATGCGTGCAGAATAATCGGCAGCAACAGATTGCCCGTAGCCATAAAGAGCAGCCCAAAGAAAATGCCCATTATGGTTGTGATGATAATTCCCTGCAAGCCCTGATACAGATGCGCTAAGCCAAAAATCAGTGCTGCCAATAGAACGCTCACACCAATGTTGAGTGTAAAGGGCTGTACGTGCAGATAGTGAAGCAAAAAGCCGCGAAAGATTACTTCTTCACAAATGCCAGCGGTCACTGCGACAGCCGCAAAAGTCCAACGTTCACGGCTGTTTTGTGGCAGGATTGATTCTACCCCTTTCATCATCTGCTGCACATAGCTTCGTATCGATTCTACAAACCAAGCGAGCGCTGTAAATACTACTAAGCTAATCGCGACGCCTACAATAAAACCATAAATCACGCTCGAGTCAATTCCCAAAATAGCGATATTGGTAGCGGTTGGAGTGAACAATAATCCAGACGTAGGTACAATTAAGAAAAGCACGGCGAGCAGGATCCAGTCAACGCCAATTGTCTCGGCATAAACTCTAATTCGTGCCTGTGAAGTTGGTCGTTGATTTAGCTGACGCATCTGTCGCGTTCCCCAAATTGGGAAGACAACCAGCAGCGTTAATACAATTATATGTTGCAATAAGATTTGTATAGTCATATTCTGGACGAGAACACATCTCTTCTCGGTAGTTCACGATTTGCCGTTCAGTTAGCACCCCCACATTCGGTTGCTTTCTGGTCAATCCGCACGTGGGCGTGCGACTGAATGTTTTTAAAAAACTTTCGTGAAGTACTGATTTTATATCAGTTGGGTGTGATAGCGTAGCGACGCCTTCTCGATCGACGCTAATCTATAATTAGTTTTGAGTACACCTGGTCATTTTAACGATAAAGATCTTCTCAGCATAAAAGGTCGATCACTTTGTGGTCGACTTTTTATTTGGGCAAATTTTTAAAAACGGTTACGAAACGCTTTAAAAACGCCCCGCCCCATACACTGTGGGCAACACAGCAACAGCAAAGTGAACAGTAACAACAATCCAAACAGTAAAATCAATTACAAACAAATCAATTACAAACAAAGGGAATCTATCATGACTATTCTTTCAACAATCACACAGAACCTACAAAGCAGCATATCATACATTCAAGTTCGTCAGGCCCGCACCAAAGCAGTCCGCAATGCATTGATTGCAGCAAATATTCAAAATCCTGATTATCAGGGCATTGGCTTTGACGAAACGCTGCTGAGCAATCAAGCAGAAGCCATCATGGCTCCATTTTTGAATGATGGGGTACTGCCCGATGTAAATGAACTAGCCACAGCATGGGCAACCGCATGGGCGAGCAAAAATCAATTCTCAACGGGCGTAGCACAAAAAGCAGCGGCCAATATCACCCCCATGATTAGCGACTTTATTTACGCTTTGGGGACATCTGATCTATCAAGCGAAACGCAAGCACCCACAGCGATTACACAACCACAATCTCCCGAGTCGGTATATGCAGATAGTTATCCAGCAAAAAGTTATCTGAGATTATCGAGCTAAATTTCCCTATTTTTGTTGAAATTAGTGGGTAACTTAAAAAATGAGAAAAATCATGAAATCCCCTGCAACAATATCTTTAGTTTCCCGTAAAAAGTGGTCAAGCTGCTTGTTTTGTGCGGCGATGAGCGATGATCCCCCTTTGGTAAATAGTCAAAAACAGAATTCTTTTTTTCGAATTTGGGGGTCAAATTGGGTGAAGGAGGGAAAATATGCGTTTCTGAGTGCGTTACGCAAGCGTCCTGAAGTATCTTTCGGCTTGCGATCCCAAAACCCAGAAGGAATAACTGGATTGCAAGCCGACACCAAAGCAGGATTCAAGTGCAAACACAAAGTGACGATGAAGCCCAATCATCTGCTTGGCTGCAAGTGGTGGATGCTATGCGGTCCAGCGGTCATTGTATAAAAGGTATGGGGTTCGAGCCATTTTTGGTTTAACATCAGTCGCCAGAATCAGAGGGTTTTTGTAGTCTTGATCGTCGTACATATAGATTGAAAAGGTAATGGCATTATCAGAAACTGGGGTATTTGACAAGACCAGATTATGCCAGTAGGAAACCTTGATGGTGCGCTTTTCAAATTCAAACGTGCTTGTTTCATCAGCCACTGTAGCAGGGATGATGTTATCGTTTCTACTATTGAGCCCGTGGACGAATGTACTCGCCATACTTTGGATGAGTTCCTTTCCCCTTATGTTCGGGGAGTTTATTTCGACGGACAGTACAGCTTATTGTTAATCTGGCAACATATAGAGATACACCTGCTTTATGTATTTCACTCACTTCGAACCCCGCATCGACTATAAGCGCATCATCGGATTGCCTTTGCTTACCCGCTTTTTTTAATAGCATTACGTAAAGGATGATTTACCCATTTCTGGTAAACAACGCACGATCGTCCTGCATGAGTTTTATTTCCGAAATAGAACGACCGGACCCTCTCGATTAGCTTAACGCGTCTCCCGCTGCCCTGCTTGCAACATCAGCCAGCCGATAATCAACATTACTGCTCCCCAAACCAAAAAGCCTACATCCCAGTAAATCCACTGCTCAAGTGGTACCGTCTCATTTACGTGATGGAGGCCAAGCAAATGATGGTTGATAAGACCCTCGACTAAATTGAAAGTCCCAAATCCAATCAGTAATGTCCCCAACAACATCTTGTTCGACCAGCGTACATGTTTATGGCGCGCGGCACGCCACAGAAGTAAGAGTCCGATGACAACAAACAAATATGTAGCTGCGTGAAAAAGTCCATCCAGAAAAGTGTTAAACTTTAAATTTGCCACGCTATCGGGTGGATATCCAGCACTTGTCGCCATGTGGTGCCATTGCAGAATCTGGTGAAGCACAATGCCATCAAAAAAGCCTCCGATTCCTAATCCTAAGAAGATGCCTGCGGCTTTTGGGAAAGAAGTATGGTCCGGTTTCATGGTTTAATCCTTTTTAAAACTCAAGCTGCTAACTGCGCTGATTTTTTGTAACTAATCAGCGAACGTGCAAAAGCTTTATGAGATCAGGAGCATCTGCTGAGTAAATACCCTTCTTCTAATAGCTAAACTAAAAGCCACGGCCGAATATTGCCGTGGCTTTTAGTTTAGGGGCTATCCCAGAAAAACAATTACACAAATTTTAGCGGTTTTCTGGAGCAGCTTGCGGCCATGCTGTATAATTATTTTTTGGAATGGCCTAATTATTTACTTAGCTACTTATTGCTTTGTCGTTGATGCCTACACTAAACATGCCGCCTTCTGCTAATGAAGTCAGCTTTTTATTTGCAGAACCTTCTTCATCAAGCGTAGCCTGCAGCAAATCTTTTGCATCATTTTCGCCCAGCTCATTGGCAAACGTGCGCACTGTGCCATAGCCTGCCATCTCATAATGCTCGACCCGTTGAGCCGAAGCAATGAGGGCCGCATCTTTCACTGCCGAGTCAGCCTGTGCATTGATAATATCCTCTCCTTCTTTGATTAGACCCTCCATTGCTTGGCACGTCTCTCCATGTGGACTCACGCCAAGATTCGAAAAGATCTGTTCTAGACGTCGCTTGTGGCTCTGCGTTTCATCTAAATGATCGCGAAAGGCTTTTTGCAGAGCAGTTGAGGTGGCTGCCTGTGCCATCTTCGGTAAAGCCTCTGTCAACTGCTCCTCAGCACTATAAAGATCTTTAAGCTGACCGATATATAAATCTTTCATTGTATTAAGCTTCATATTTTTCTCCTTAATGTAAAGTATAGATTAGTATAGAATGTAAATACGGGCCGAATGACTCTATGTGAATAATGATTAGGTATAGTTGGAGTAGGTTGAGCGGAGAAGGCTTTCTCTAACGCCGCCCACTCTCATTAAAGAATGTTCAATATAGCGTTTTGACTTACTTACACATATACCCAAACGATTAAAGAGTGGCATTGACGGGATAAGTCGAACCTGTCACTTACAAACCTGTCATATACATAAGAGACCATCCGTATTTATAAGTGTATTCTGCCACAATAAATTTGTGTAGGTATAGAGATATAGCAAGTGGACATACTGATAGATATAATTTAAATTTCAGGTTGTCTGATTGTAAAGGATTTATCGCGAATTAGATTATGAGCGTACGTACTGCCACTTCATCTGTATGGTATCTGCTAAAAACCACTTTCGAACAGTGGGCAGAAGACAATGCCATTCATCATTCCGCAGCACTAACTTTTTATACAGTATTTTCTCTCGCGCCGCTCCTAGTTATTGGCGTGGCAATTGCGGGAATTTTTGTGGCCGAACAAGCAATTCAAGATCAAATTGTGGGCTGGGTACGACAGTATATTCGAAGCCCAGAAGTGGCAGAGCTTGTGCGAGACATTCTCCAGAACGTTAGCGCGCCTCAATCTAGTATCTTTGCAACAGTAATTAGCCTGATTGGTCTATTCTTTGGCGCAACCGCTATTTTTAGCGAGTTACGTAATACGCTTAACCTAATCTGGGATGTGCCGCTCAGGACGGAATGGTCTATTCGCGATTTGATAGTAGATAGACTGTTAGCACTAGGAATGGTGATTGTGAGTGGATTTATTCTGCTCTCATCTATGATTGTCAGCTTTGTGCTTTCTATCGCAACAAATTTAGTCGAACTGCTTCCCTTTGGCGGGAATTTATTTGGCCAAATCATCAGCTTTCTCTTTTTCTTCACCCTGACTACTTTTGTCTTTGCTCTCATCTACAAATTTGTGCCAGATCGCTCCATTGCATGGGGAGATGTATGGATCGGTGCGTTGGCTACGGCGCTGCTCTTTTCGACCGGCCGCTATTTGATCACGCTCTATATGGGATATAGCACAGTGGCCTCTGCTTACGGCGCGGCGGGATCCCTGGCAATTCTGCTTGTTTGGATCTACTATTCGTCTCAGGTTTTCTTTTTAGGGGCAGAGTTTACTCAAGTTTATACACGCACCTATGGCACACGCTGGGTAGAGCATGAACTGCTGGAAGAGACGCCCGATGAAAATAAGACCTATCGAGGCGAAATTGAAGAGCCACCAGCAGTCCAAGCAGCTAAATCTCGCCCAAACCGTGCGGTTAAATCAGTTGCAGACTTGGCCGTTGCGGTTACTGTAATCGGGGTCGTCTCGCTCGTGAGCTTAGTGCGCGAGCCATTTCGGAAATAAAGCTTTTAAGTACTAGAGGGATCAAGATAGCCGAATTATTTATAATGGAATAAAATATATCTTGCCTTCTATATCTGTTTGTTAGGCTCTAGTATAAACTCCTTAATCTGCATCGCTTTATAATTCTACTAGTACACAGCGACTCAAATAAGCCAATAGTTAAATATCGGCGTTTCTACGGAAAATAGTAATTCCATACTATGGGTCTACTTACGCCATCGTGTACTAGTTCTTTCGGAATCGGTGGGGATGGTTATGCCCGCACAGGGCTAAAGCCGCCGAGCCAGAAGTACGATGTCACATAAGTCCGGCTCTGTCTGCCTGATAAGCTCCATTTAGTGATTGCTGTTTTCTAGACTCGCTGTTGGAGCCCGTCCCTTTATGAATGAGAGAATCTTGGGTATGCGAAGGCAGTGGGGCAGGGACGGGCATTCCATGTAAATTCTCTCTATCCCCTTCCTGTTACGCTGACTGTGTCCGTGCTCTCCGCTAAATCTGAAAGAACCAGTAATTTTCTGGAATGGTTTAAGCTTACTCTATAGCCGAAACTATACCTTCTATTTATACCCACGTTCATTTCTTTGCGCTTTCCTCCGTTTATACTTAGTAATTAGCAAATTACACCAAAATAGGGCGATAAACCTACAAACTATGCATTAAGGCTAAACCAGAAAAAATACTTTATACGGATTTTAGTAATTTTCTGGAGTAGCTTGCGGCCATACTGTATAGTTGATTTTTTGGAATGGCCTAAAACTATGCAGCAAAAGGGAGTAACGATGAAGCTTGTCAGAACACATACCGAACGATTTACCAAGGAGACTCTGCATTCGCTCTTTGACACGAATACGCGACCCTGCGTCTCGATTTATATGCCCACCCACAAAATTAGCAATGAAGCTGAACAAGATCCAATTCGGCTGAAAAATTTGCTAAGCAAAACGGAAAAGCAATTAAAAGAGCAAGGGATGAATACGCTTGACATCGATAATCTACTAAATCCGATTCAGGCGTTGGTTGATGACCGCGAATTTTGGACATATCAAAGTCACGGGCTGGCAATATTTCGTACACCTGAACGCTTTGAACAATATCGCCTCCCCATCTCTTTTGATGAATTAGTAACCACCAATGACCGCTTCCATATTAAGCCGCTGCTGCCGCTGCTTTCGGGCAATGGACGTTTCTATCTCCTCTCGCTTAGCCAAAATGAAGTGAAATTATTTGAAGGGACACGCTTCCGCATTGGTAATATTGAATTAGGCGATGACATCCCAACTAGTTTGGATGAAGCCATGCGCTTTGATGATTTTGAAAGCAAGCTACAGTCTCATACAAGTACAGGTCAACGTGCCGCTGGATCACGAAACGCTATGTTCCATGGGATGGAAGATGCTGGAGATGAAGCTGTAATTAAAGAAAATCTCAAACGTTTCTTTAGATCCCTAGACAATGGTGTAAACAAGCAAATAAATGAAGAAAAGGCACCATTGATATTGGCTGGGGTGGAATATATGCGTGGAATCTATCGTGAGGTATCGGGGTACGACTATATTCTGCAAGAGGGTGTAGAGGGTAATCCAGAAAGGCTGATGCCGAAAGAACTCCATCAACAGGCATGGCCCATTGTGGAGCCACATTTTCAGCAAGCACAGTCAGAAGCGACCGATACCTATCTTCATCTAAAAGGATCGGGTGATGAGCGCGCATCAGCTACCCTAGACGAGATTATCTCTGCCGCTTACTTTCAGCGGATCGATACGCTTTTTATTGCTAACAACATGCAATACTGGGGAGACTTTGATGCAGAAGAAAACAGTGTAAAAGTTCATGCAGAAAAAGAGCCTAGGGATAATGATCTGCTTGATTTTGCAGCCACATACACGATTTTGAATGGGGGCACTGTTTATGCACAAAATCCAGAAGAGATGCCTGACGGTGCAGAGATTGCAGCTATTTTTAGATACTAGGAGTGAATAAGATGTCAGACGAAAAAGAAGAGATCAAAGAGACTGAACACGAATCTACAACTGCATCCATCACCGATCCACCAATTGAAGAGGTTAGCTTGGAGGCTCTTTACGAACATGTAGAAGGCGTCGAAGCGGACCTTGCCAAAGAACAATTGATCGATACAGCACGCACCGATGGACACACATTCAATCCCCACCATGCGGCAGACCAAGGTTTGACCTATACACCACCAACGGATCCCCCCGTTTTGCCCGCGGACAATGACCAAGGCGTGCGAGTTGCGGCTGGATTTGCTCACAGCATGGAGGATGCCAATCCGAACGCGCGCAGAGTGCCCGAACGTGTAGAAGGAAATGATCTAGCTCTAGAGGAAGATGCTCGCTCTGCTTTGCGCAACAACAGTGAAAGCAGCCATCTGGACGATGTAACGGTTCGGGTGGAAAATGGTATTGCCTATTTGGATGGCACAGTTATGAGCGAGGACGATTTTGCCATTGTAGATCGTATTATCAGCCATCTTGATGGAATTGATGAGGTGGAAAGCTACTTAAAGCTGAAGGATTAGAAACAGTCCCAAGGATTAGGGTAGTAAAAGTAGTGCAATTTGCACAAGGAGGATGCCATGACAGGCACAACTGCCTTTGATAGTAACATATCGAACAACGAAATGAAAGAACAGGTTCAAAAAACGCTAAACGAGCTGATATCGCTTAATCGCGACGCTGTTGAAGGCTATGAGCGGGCTGCTGAGCTCTTGGAAAATGAGCAGTATAAAGAAATATGCCAAGAATATGCAAAATTGCGTGAGGGTTTTATTGATCAACTGAGCATCATGTCCAAAACTTACAGTGGAGAGCCAACGGATAACCAGAGCGTTTCTAGCATTTTGCATAGTGCGTGGATGAGTCTGCGAGATATTATCTCTGATGATGATAGTGCAGTGTTTGCAGAGTGCGATCGTGGAGAAGAGGTTGCGGTCGAAAGCTATCAGGAGGCCATCGCTGACGATCTGCCGAGCGATGTAGAAGCGCTTCTACGCTCTCAACATTTTCTTCTTCAGGGATCGTATGAGCGCATCCATCGGTTGAGCGCAGCACTTTCGCAGTAATGTTTTCAGAATCTTTGCATTGGTCATATCGTTTAAACTTTGTGAGGTACAAAAAGGAGACGCGGTGTTACACAAACTGAGTGATTTACATGGGTTTACGGTTTCTGCCACTACGGACGAAATCGGTTCGATAGACGATTTTTATTTTGATGATAGAACGTGGGATATCCGTTATGTAATTGTGGATACGGGACCCTGGATCTTTGGTAGGCGGGTGTTGCTTGTTCCTTCAGCAATACAATCGATTAACTGGACTGATCGTGTTTTGTCTATTCAATTAACAAAAGAGCAGATAGAAAACAGCCCACCAATTGATGCGGAAAAACCTGTTTCGCGCCAAAATGAGATTGATTTACACGAATATTATGGCTGGTCTGGGTACTGGTACTCCGCACCAGGTCTAGTCACACCAGCTGGCCCATTAGGCAGCGCATATGGGGTTCCGATTCCACCTGTTGACGAGGCAATAGCAAACAGCCCTATAGAGTCTGAATCTGAATTCGAAAGCGGTGATCCTTATCTTCGCAGCGCGAAAGAAGTGCAAGGGTATAACATTCAAGCCACGGATGATGATATTGGTCATGTTGAAGATTTTTTTGCCGATGAAGAGGAACTCAACATTCGCTACATGCTTGTGGATACGCGTAACTGGTTACCGGGGCGCAATGTTTTAGTCGGTACGAAGTGGATCAACAGAATCGACTGGACAAAACGAGATCTTATTGTTGACATCACCCGTGAGCAGGTAGAAAACAGTCCAGAATATAACCCTGTTGAAACCTTATCGCGTGGGTACGAAGAAAATTTACACAAATACTATCACCTTCCACCATATTGGTACTAAACTATGACAAAACTAAAGTTTACATTTGAATTTTTGAATGAAATAGAAAATCTTGATGGAAAGTTTGAAGATGGCCTACGGCAAGAGGCAGAAGCGCGTCTGCGTGAGCTAAGCGAGGATCACACTGACTTGATTGGTGCTGCGGTCAGCCTGGAGTTGCTGACAAAAGGCGATGAGTCTCCGCACCTCTATCAAGCACGCGTCGTAGCCTATGTAAGACCAGAAAATATAGCAGGTGTCTCGAAAGAGAATGACGTTGCACTGGCGCTAAATCAAGCGCTTGATAATGTAGAGCGTCAAATTCGCGAACAGCGCACCAGATTGCAGCAACGCACTCAAAAAGCTGCCGCAGCCGGTGCAAATCAACGATTATACGAACTGAGTATGGATGAAATCTACCGTACCTATACTTCTGGCTCGTTGCCTGATGTGTGGTTAGAGATACCTCGGGATCAAATCGCCGCCGACTTAATGCGCGACGAGAAGCTAAATCAAGACGATGCTTTTTATGCAGCAGATCAGATTTTGGCTGCGGCAGCCGACAGAGTTGGCACTTCAAAACCGAGTCCGTCTTAATACGAGCGGCATCAGAGACCAATTACATACGCCACAGAAAATTACCACGAGATTATCCCAATACTTGTATCGGATGTAGTGGGTATTCAATACTGGGTGAATGAGTCTGAAGAGACACAAGTCTCTCGTGCCTCTTCAACACCCTGCACTTGCGTGAATAGGCCAAAATTACCATTTCCTTGCATACCATGGACCAATTTGAAGCAATCTCAGTGTAGCTCAATCCTTAAGTTTATACTTATGCAGGAGAAATATATTGTAAGTAAATAGATAGATCATACTTAACCTAAATTTGGTATTGTCTCAGTAGATACATTCGCGGATTCGTCCACTGATGTACACACATTAAATTAGCTATCTGATTTGGAAGCAAAGTCGGACTTTTAGTCCACTTTAGCCCAGCCATGTCAGAACCAGTACTGCAATAAAGATCAAAAAAAAGCTACTCTTAAATTATCAAATTATTGAAATTGTAAAATTGAGCGTAACCTTTTTATTTCGCAGTCGTCACTATAGGTAGAACCAGACGTAGTTTTACTTTGACTGATAAATTTTGATTGATAAATATCGCATTGCACTCTTTAACTGCAATCTGGGCAAGCAACCGGCTAATATAATGAACATTGTTCTACTAAGGAGACGTAAATAACATGGCTGAGCTCATCAAAGTTTCTGCTCAATCTCGCTCTACTGCTGTCGCTGGCGCCATTGCCGGAGTCATGCGTGAACACGGATACGCTGAAATGCAGGCAATCGGCGCAAGTGCCGTTAATCAAGCAGTCAAAGCGATTGCAATTGCCCGAGGGTATCTTGAACAAGATGATATGGACCTTGCAATTGTTCCCTGTTTTACCGAAGTTCAAATTGAAGGCAACGAACGAACTGCAGTGCGCATGTCGATCTATCAGCGTCCATCATCGTTGCACATTACCCCGATTGCTACAGCTAGCAATAATGGTACTGTGCTAGAGATGGCAAGCTAACTTGTAATAACCTAACTTATTGTAAAGCCCAAAAACTTCCGCCTATTTAGCAACATCGATAGGTAGAGGTCTATGAACAACGATATTGTGTAGAGAAAAATAGAGGCTGCCCCAAATTGTATGGTATAGTCCTAAAAAAGAGAGGCCGAGGAAATATTCCTCGGCCTCTCTTTTATTCTACATTAACCTACTACTTATCACGGTGTGAACGTCTCTGCCTCTTCTCGCTAGTGGATCTTGAGCTCTGGCTGTCGGATGCGGAGTCATGGGATGAATCATTACCGCGCCGACTTTTCATGGGCTCACTTTTTGCCCGCGCCCGCGCAGCCCGCACTTTTGTATTATCTTCCTCTGCGCTGCCGCGACGCTTAACCGTACAGCCGCCACAGGTACTACAGCCCGAATCACTCTTCTTTTTCGTAATCAAATCCTGTATCGCAAATTCCGTCAGCACAGACGTATCTAACATAACGGTTACCGCCTCTTTTAGCGGATGGACATGACGAACGCGCCCCGATCCCTGTGGCGTAATAACCGTGGACCCAAGTTTCGGCATCTTCTTATTCTGCGCTTTATATGTTGCATCCTCATAAGAAAGACAGCATAGTAGACGCCCACACACACCGCTGATCTCATCTGGATTTAGCGGTAGCTGCTGATTCTTGGCCATGCGAATGCTAACCGGCGTGAATTCGCGCAGCCAACTCGTACAGCAGAGCTGTCGCCCACACTTCCCAACGCCATCAAGCAATTTGGCCTCGTCTCGCACGCCGATTTGACGCATCTCCACACGGGTTCGAAAAATACGTGCAAGCTCACGTACGAGCGAGCGAAAATCGATTCGGTTCTCCGCAGAGAAGTAAACCATCAATCGACCGCCGTCGAAATTATACTCGCAGCGAACGATCTTAATCTTTAAATTTTGCTCTTGCGCCTTACGCCGCGTTAGAGCAAGAGCCTCTTGTTCTTTGTGATTCCACAGATCTTTCTGGATCAGATCCCACGCGGTTGCCCGGCGGACCACGCTTTTCATCTCGCCCACAACATCGGCCTCAGCTAAAAGGTGAGGCGGCTCGGCAACTTGAACTAATTCGTTGCCTTTCGCCGTTTTAACAATCACATAGTCGTCTTGTTTCAGGTCAAGCAGATCTTGCGGATCAAAATGGTAGATCTTGGTTACAGGTTTAAAATGTACACCAACTACTGTACGCATCTATTTGAATCTCCCTAAAAAAAATTCCTGCATTACATCTTGGAAGATGAAAGACCAGATTTTTCTAAATAAATATCAATATATCTTTGGAAATTATGAGACTGCCCCAAATTGTGTGTAAATGGTGTTAGATTACTTAACCAGCCAGAGTCATTTACACATGCTGTGGTACAGTCCCAAAATTATGTCGGTATTCGCGGTAACTGAAGTAAAATGACGTCCAGTGCTAATCGTAAATTTGTGGTATGGCGCAAGTATGTTTCAACCTGTCTCAGCGTGTGAATATATTGCTGAACTACTTGCTGTGGAATGGCTTGTGCGTAGCCTAGAATTTCTTGCTGCTTGTCCACATTGCAGCAAAATTCTATCATCCCAGATTGAGCCAGCAGCACATCGCGCCACCAAAGCAACCATAGCTCAAGCATGGTAAAAATCTGGTTGTTATTACGCTTGTTTGCTAAATCGGCTGCAAAGGCCAAGCGCTCTACGCGCCCTGACGCCGTTAAGTTCTGTAAAAGCTGTAAATCGGCTTCACGTTTTTCAAGCGCGTTCTTGTCGGATAATTGCTGCACTGCCCAGCCTAATCGTCCGTTTGCCAGTTGAGCTAGCAGCTTAGCCTTTGATGCATCAACTTTCCAGCGCTCGGTCAGAGCTGATTCAATTGTTTCAGGTGACAGCGCGCGTAACTCTAACAGTTGACAGCGGCTCACAATCGTTGGCAGCAGGCTCTCTTTGTCCGATGCCGTCAAGCACAAAATCACGTGACCCGGCGGCTCCTCAAGCGTTTTGAGCAATTTATTCGCAAAGGTCGGATTTGCACTCTGAATTTCTTGAATGACAAATATCTTATACAGCCCATTTAATGGGCTAAGCGCTGCATCTTGAATAATTTGTGTAGCCTGATGTGCCCGTAACTGGCCATTATCAAGATCTACTTTTCCATCTTTATCCAGCGGCTGAATCTGTTGAATATCTGGATAATTGCCCGAGTCCATCAATTTGCACGGTCGACATGCCCCGCATGGAACCGCACTGGCTGTGCCATTATTTGCACAGAGCAGCGCACGAGCAAAAGTTTGAGCCAATGTCCTTTTGCCCACATGCCTTGGCCCCAAAAACAAGTATGCATGTCGTGGACCAACCTCGGGCGACGCTGCTTTTTGCAACAACCCGACAGCCGTTTCGTGCCCATGAATTGACCAGTTATTTTCGCCCATTGATCTTGTGATTCGTCTGTCCATACTCAGCGGCACTACAAAAGAACATCTTCTGTCCCTTTTTACCCGTATGAAAATGTTACTTTCTGGCGCCGCTCGGCATTCCTTACTTCGTTAAGCCTAATTTGTTACGTCAAACCAACATGCAAATTTTCTCTTTTTGCTTGAGAATACGCCAAATTGTAACATAGACATAATGGTAAATCAAACGTACTATACGAACTAGACAAATAACATTATTCGAAAAATAGTAGAATGAAGAGAGCCGATGCAATTGCATCGGCTCTCTTCATTCTACTATTCTACTTACGCCGTATCTTCTCAATATTTACAGCCGGACTACTGTTGAGCCTGTGCAGACGCCATGCGCTCAGTCTTGTCTACCAACTCTACAAACTCACTCACTGCTTTAACTAGTTCCGCATCGGCAACCATGTTGGGATTGTAGAGTTCTTCAACCGTTTGCGCCATTTGCAACACATCTGCCATGGTGCTTTCGGCCCAGTAGCTCTCCTTCAACACCTCGGCATATTCGGCTACCGTTGCATCGAGCTGGAAGCTGGGCGAAGTGGTCGCAAAATCAGCCTGTAATTGATTGACACCAAACTCTTGATTCAGCTCAATTATCTCGGCGACATCAGGATCTTCGTAGCGCACATAAACCGTTGCAAGGCGGGCATCACTGGCCGGGTCGACATCTTTCTCTAGCTTCACTTCGTAGAGCGCCGTTACGCTGTGACCTGCACCAACTTCGCCTGCATCCTCATCATCGTTGCGGAAATCGTCATCTGCCACGGCTCGATTCTCGTACCCGATTAACCGATAGTTGCGCACGGCCTCGGCATTGAACTCAACTTGAATCTTGGCATCCATTGCAATTGCTTGCAGCGTGCCGGTCATGCCAACTACAAAAATGCGGCGAGCCTCATCCAAATTGTCTACATACGCATAGTTACCATTTCCATTGTCCGCCAATTGCTCCATCAGCACATCGTTGTAGTTGCCCATCCCCACACCAACCGACGTCATTGTGATCCCCTTCTCGGCGTACTGTTTGATCTGCTCCCAGATTGAATCGGGACCGGTGCGACCAATGTTTGCCACGCCATCCGACACGAGGATTACTCGATTGTTCGCCTGCTCGTTAAAATTTTCCCAAGCAGAGCTATAACCTAAGCGCAAACCCGCCTCCGCGTTTGTCGATCCATTTATGCGCAGCCCATTAATTGCATTAACAATGCGCTCCTTGTTTGCGTCCGTTGCCATGGTCGATTCTAAGGCCATGCGTGTATCCGAACCGTACACAACAATCGCGACGGAATCGGTTGGCCTCAGCTCTTCGACAAGCAAGTTGAGCGAGCGTTTTGCCAGCCCCAGTCGATTTTCCTGATCCATTGAACCAGAGACATCGACCACAAAGGTCAGCGCCACGTTATCCCGTTCATCCGCGCCAATGATCTTGCCCTGCAATCCAACACGCAACAATTTGTGGCTTTCCTCGCCAAAGGGAGATGGTGCACCTTCTAGATGAATGGCAAAGGCTCCATCATTTGGCGGCGCATAGTCGTGCTTGAAGTAGTTGATAAATTCTTCTGTGCGGATAGAAGCAGGGTCGGGCATGTTGCCGTCCCGTACAAAGCGGCGAGCAATGGTGTATGATGCGGTGTCCACATCCATTGCAAAAGTCGATAGGTTATCATCTTCCGTATCCACAAAGGGGTTTACACCATAATCATCAAAGAAGGTAGTTGCGTAAGCCGCATCGTTAATATTGCCCGTTCCCGCATACTCTGTGCTGGTTGCGGCTTCATCCGCCATTATCGCTTCATCATAGCCTGCGCTTACCTGAGCCGATGCTATGCTTAAATCACCACTCGAATCAGCGTATGAAATGTCAGATGAATCGGATTCAGTTGCTGCTGTTTCGTACTCTGCTGCGCCGCTATCCGCACTCGTTGGTGCCGAAGAAGTGCTACATCCGGCTAGGATAATGGCCGAAAGTGCAATGGCCGATACGCTTTTCGTGTCGAATTTGATCCTGAACATTTACTGTCCTCCCTGTTATTTATAGTGTGACATAATGATTTGTGTTAGATGTACTGGTGACTAAAGGATACGCTGCGCTCGCTCCGAAAAATAGGGAGAGCGTGCTACATTTGCTCCGGATTTTCGGAGTAGCAGAGTATTCAGTAATCAGGTATTCAAATCGTGACAGGTTGGCGGGACAGTTCAAGGCTCAGATCTGTACCATTTGGGGTAGCAAATGTGTACCATCGGTATGTGTAGAGGTAAAAATGGGAAGAGACACCTTAAAAATTGAAGCCACCTCTATCCATTATAGGGTGGCCTCAATTTTTAAGAGGGGGAAAGAGTAACTTCTCAATAAATGGCGGTAATGGCTTTGGCTTCACTTCAACGAAGTGCTCCGTGCAGAGTTCAGTCTGCGCTATTTGCCCCCAGAATGTGGTAGGGTTAGCATTCCGCAAATAGGCCAAAGAATAGATTCATCTGCAAGCCGCTTTGTGGACAATTCGCATAATGCGGGTCTCTCCCTTCGTATATGCTACAGTCACTGATACTCACATGGAGAAATTTAACTGCGGAGAAATTCTAACTGCGTGTGCGGCTTGCACCCATAGAGTTGCATCTAAAGTTACTTAACGCTATTGTGTTACTTGCGTGGCGCAGCCGAGGGAGCGCCCTTTCCACCTTGGCCTTCGGGCGTCCAATCTTCGGGCATTTGCGCACCCTCGCCAAAGAAGAATTCCTCCATTTGTGTGCGCAAAAATGCACGCGCTTGCGGATCAATCAAACTTAGCCCGTAATGATTGATCAGAATAACGGAATGTTGCATCCACATCTCCCACCCATCCTGTGATACATTTTCAAAAATACGTTTGCCTAATTCACCCGGATATGGTGGGTGCTCTAAAGCGGGTAGCTCTTTTCCTAACTTTGCGCACTGTACCGTGCCAGCCATTTGATGCTCCTGTAATGATTGAATGTTATTAGGCCATCCCAACAAGATCTACGTACTTACTTTTCCGGGCTAGCCTTATTCGCTATGCACCAGTATAGTTGCCACACATCATGACGTCAACAAATATCGATTCTCGCATCCTTAGCCTATAGATGAGTATAAATAAAGTGTCACCACCGCGCGTTCTATTTTTGGGAACGAAGTGCGAATTTTCGGAGATTGTCTTTTCTAGATTGGTGCAACAAACCGCACGGGCTAGTGGATCGATTGAGCCGACGATTGATCTGTGTGCAGCCCTACTACCTGGGCAGGACGACAACGAGGGATCCTACCCCCGGCTGCGGCAGAACACGAAGAAAGCAAACGAGTTACCACTCTTTGACGCACACCGCTCGCCCGATATTTTCCAGCTAGCCGATGCGCAATCGATTCCAATCTACGAAATTGGCGTTCTGAATGATCCGGATTTAACTAAATTGATTGACTCATTCGCCGTAGATATCATTTGCGTTGCGTGTTATGCTGAACGGGTACCGCAAAATTTGTTGGGGATACCAACCTACGGATTCTTGAATATACACCCGTCGCTGCTGCCCGCTTATCGTGGTCCCGATCCGCTCTTTTGGATTATGCGCGACGGGGTGCAATCGAGCGCGGGTGGTGTCACTATCCACTGGATGGATGCGAAATGGGACAATGGGCCGATAGCGGCTCAGCAAACATTGAAAATACCCGATGGCATATGTGGGAGCGAAATAAATAGGCTATGCGCTCATACAGGTAGTGAGTTATTGGGCAACGTGCTGACCAATCTGTGGCAGCAATCGAGCAGTCCAAATGCCGTTGCAGAGCTGTTGCGGCCACAGCCCGCCGGTGGGCATTATCAAAGCTGGCCGCAGCGGTTCGACTATGCGCTGGATCTTTCTTGGGCGGCGCAAAGAGCGTATAATTTTATGCGCGGCACAAAAACCCCATGGCAACCACATTTTGTTCGATTCGGTGACGAATATATTATATTAGATGATGCGTTAGCCGTTGATATGAAAAGAGAGCTGGCGCAACCTTTTGAAAGAGAAGGAAATGAGATTCAGATCCAATTTTCCACGGGTATTTTGCGCGCGTCGGTTTATAATTAAGGAGAAATAGAGTGGTGGAGACCCTAGCTGTAGAAGCTGTACACCTGAAACGGCAATTTGAGAAAAAGATGGCGGTGGATGATGTCAGTTTCATCGTAGAAGAGGGCGAATTTTTTGGCTTTTTGGGGCCAAATGGAGCTGGAAAGTCAACGACGATCAAAATGCTGGTTGGTCTGTTGCGGCCAACAGAAGGCACGGCGCGCATCTGTGGTGTGGATATGTGGCAAGAGCCGCAACGCGCCAAGCAGATGATCGGCGTGTTGCCCGAGGGCATGAATCTATATGATCGCCTAACCAGCCGCGAATTTGTGCGCTTTAGTGGCGCAATGTATGGCCTGACAAAAGCAGAGACCGAAACACGGACCGAAGAGCTATTGGATGTGCTGGATCTGTTAAAAGATGGCGACAAAATGATTATCGATTATTCGCAAGGGATGCGCAAGAAAACTGCGCTTGCAGCCGCCATTATTCATTCGCCGCGCGTGCTCTTTCTAGATGAACCGTTCGAAGGGATCGACGCAATATCTGGTAGCGCGATCCGCGACATTTTGCGTCAACTGCGCGAGCGCGGCACCACGATCTTTTTCTCGTCGCACATTCTCGAAGTTGTCGAACGGCTCTGCACGCGATTAGCGGTAATTTCGCAGGGGCAACTTGTGGCCCAAGGAACGGTCAACGAGCTACGCGCCTTAGCTCGTGTCCAAGATGAATCTTCGCTTGAAGAGATCTTTTTGCGCACGGTGGGTGCAACTAATTCGGCCAATCAGGAACAAGCTGAGCGGAGGCTTTCGTGGCTGGATCGATAGCACGACTTTTTTTACGTTTTAACTTAAACCCTAGTCAGCAGCTTGCGCTCTTTCGCGTTCGATTGTTGCTTTCGGTTCGGCAATTTTCAAAGGAACCGGGCAAGATTTTGGGGCTGGTTATTTCGGCCTTTGTTTTTGTTCCAATATCGATTGGCGCTGGTTTCGGTACAGGTGCAGGCTATGTGAATTTGATAGAGCCGTGGCCCGTGCAGCTGCTTGGCATTGTTTTTGTCGTGCTTTGGATCATCTGGGCCGTGATGCCCGTCTTGCTCTTTGGCTCAAACGAAGCGATGGATATGACGCGCCTGCTTCAATACCCGCTAAGCAAGCGCGATTTGGTTCTTTCCACCTTTTCGGGTTCGCTCTTTGATTTTACATCATACCTGTTGCTGCCTCTATTTATTGCGCCTTTTATACGCTGGGGGGGAATCTCTCTCCCTGTTTTGCTGATTTTACTCATCGGCCTATTTATCTGTTACACACAATTGATTGTGGTGAATCAGCTAACGTTAATTGCAGCGGGGGGTGTTTTGCGTAGTCGACGCTTCCGCGATGTGATGATTGTTCTTCTCTCTTTGATAGGGTTTTCGTGCTACTTTGTTAATCAGGGGATTGCCTATCTCTTTAACCAAATAAATATCGAAACAATTTCTGCATTGCGGCCACTTGCCTACCTTCAATGGCTGCCCACGGGCGCAGTGGCGCGGGCTATTCAGCTAGCAGAGGCGGAAGAATGGTTGTTTTCGGTTATATGGTTAGGGTATTCCCTTATGTGGATGGGGCTCTTTTTGTGGGTATGGCAGACACTGTTTCGGCGCATTGTAACCGGACAGGGCTTTTTACATACAGGGTTGGGTGTAAAACGTGAAGAGAAGGATGCAGAAAGAAAGGCCGATCGAAATGTAGGAGGGCCGCACAGAGACAAAGTCGGCGCAGTGATTGCTAAGCCTTGGGTTGTTCGGTCAGGCGTTTATCGGCTTTGGTCGTGGATCCCCTATTCGGTGCAGCAAATTTTCTTAAAAGAGATAAGGGCAATCTGGCGGGTGCCGCAACGGAGAATTGGCCTAATACAGGGGTTGCTGCTGCCCATATTTTTTACCGGGCCAGCACTGCTGCAAGAGGATGCACCACAGGCTATGTTGGGGCAATATATTTGGTTGATTTTACCAGTATATGCCATTTTTACAACGTGGGTCTTCAGCATGAATCTATTGGGCTGGGAGGGGCGATCTTTGGCGACACTGTTGGCAACACCAATGTCTCGCTGGCCCCTGCTGCTGGGTAAGTCTTTAGCCCTACTCACCTTAGTCTTAACCCCCATTACATTTTTAACGATAGCAATTATAATTTATCAGCGTAGCATTTATGGGCTAATGGGGTGGTTTATTGCGCTGGGCGTAACGTCTACCATTTTGGGGTTAATGGCGATTGCGTCGGTTCTTTTTCCATACCCTGTAAATTTAGATTCATATCGTCAACAAATGTCGTTAAGCGGAGGCAGTTGTGTGGCTTCCTTGGTCAATACGCTGGTGATCCCTCTTTTGATTGGTGTGATTACGTCGCCAATTTCTGGACTGATTGCTTGGTCGATCTGGCGTCAGCAGGCGAGTTTGATAGTAGTTGCGGCCATTGCCGCTCCCATCTATGGCGCACTGCTGCTGTTAACTGGGACTTATGTTGCCGCTCGTCTGCTTTCCAATCGAGAGGCCGAGGTGTTAATGGCTACGCGTATTGCGGATGGCAGTTCATAATTTAGTAATGATATGCAGGTTCCGAGAAATTTAATATTAAGTTTCGTAGAAAGGAACAGGGTTAAAAAATAGCTCATTGAGTAATCCCTCTCGATAAAGCAGCAGTACAGTGATAGTATTTGATCAGCATAGGAGATGGCGATGTAACGTAATGATAAAAACTAAATTGTATTGTACTATATACTTCTGTTTGGATATGTTTCTTGCACCCTTGCTTGGCACCTCCTCTCCCATTTGTGACTGCCAATTGCTCCTACATTCTTCTCATTTTTTAATCATATCTAATCCTTAGTTTTAGTTGATATAGCCAGTTTTTAAAGCGTATTGGCGATATCAACGCGCGTACGATTTTACAAGTTGTTTGCGGATCCATGATGTGCGTTGCGCACTCTTCACTATTCTAGTTGCAAACAACTTTTTAGCAGTTGACCAAAGGAGACTGTTTTTGAAAGTCTATCAATTTTCTTATCCTTCATACGGCCGCTCCCCCCGCTCCATGCGCTTTTATTTTAAAGCAGTACTTTCTATTGTGCTTTTAATAGGACTTTTATTACCCGCAAAAAGCGTTAAAGCCCAGCAAAAAACAGTTTTTCTGCCTATGATTTCTACCGCCGGGCCAGAGGATTTAAGAAGCGCTGATTCTGCATCTCTTTCTAGCTGTGCCGATTTAAATTCCGAAGAAACCGCTTTTGCGCTCGAATTTTTAACCGATAGTGGACAAAAGCGACCGCTTGTAAACTGCAACCCAACGCTATCTGCTGTTGCCCGTGCGCGAGCAAAGGACATGGCAGTTCGCGCTTATTTTGGCCACGTGAATCCCGATGGAATCGGTCCAGATAAATTAGTGGAACGTGCAGGGTATAAGTTCCCAGAGTGGTACCCTGTTACCAATACATCCAACCACATAGAATCAATTGCCTACGGTACAAGCTATACAACCGCAGAGCTAGCATGGGATGCATTAATGGATTCATCGTCCCATCGTAAGCATTTGCGTGGACTAACTGAATTTTTTGCGGGGCAATCTGAATTTGGTATCGGGCATTCTTATGCAAACCGTCGACACTATTGGGTAATTTCGAGTGCCCACCCAGCACAGTAGTTTTAGATCAATCTACCTAAAGGAACATGAAGATGAAACCCCACCTCCCAATTCAACAGACCAATCAAGCCGCTAGATTACGAACAATTATCGGCTTGCTAAGCTCTACTCTGTTTGTTTTAGCACTCATTTGTAGCGGCAATTATATTAGCAACCGTTCTGCCACTGCATCTGTATCTAATATTGCATCTGCATCTAATACTGTACTTGTATCTAACACTACATCTGCTACTGTGGCAGAAAGCGCAGCTATGATGGATATAAGCATAAATTTCGAACCAATTGTCTCTAATTTAGACATGCTGGTAGATATTCAACATGCTGGTGATGATCGACTCTTTATTCTGGAGAAATCAGGACGCATTCTCATTCTTGATGCATCGAGGGACTTATTAGATACGCCCTTTCTCAATATTCAAAACCGAGTTACTAGCGGTGGTGAAAGAGGCTTGCTAGGACTTGCTTTTCATCCAGAGTATGCGACAAATGGGTATTTCTATTTGAATTATACCGTGAATAATCCAAATAGAACGCGCATTTCTCGTTTTTCAGTTTCGGCAGACGACACGAACGTGGCTGATTCGACTAGCGAATTCGTGATCATGGAATTTGGTCAACCTTTTGTTAATCACAACGGTGGTCAGCTTCAATTTGGGCCTGATGGATATCTTTATATTGCAACGGGTGATGGGGGCAGCAGTGGCGACCCGAACAATGCTGCGCAAAATTCTACGCAACTGCTTGGGAAAATTTTGCGCCTTGACGTTGATGGTGCAGGTGGTTCGCCCGAGTGCGATCCGAATGGTGCGTATACAATCCCTGCCAGCAATCCATATGTGGGCGAACCTGATGTGGCTGGAACGACCAGTAAGTGCGATGAAATTTGGTCTACCGGCCTGCGTAATCCATGGCGCTTTAGCTTTGATGCCGTAACAGGCGATATGTGGATTGGTGATGTTGGACAAGGCGAGCTTGAAGAGATCAACTTTCAGCCCGCCACCAGTATCGGTGGTGAAAACTATGGCTGGCGCTGCTTTGAAGGCAATGCCGATTTCGATCTGTCGGGCTGCCAACCGGCCTCGGCCTATGTTGCCCCCGTGCATGATTATGGTCGCAGTGATGGCTGCTCTGTAACGGGTGGCTTGGTCTACCGCGGGCCGAGCTACTCTGCTTTAGTTGGGCACTATATTTTTGCTGATTATTGTACAGGAAACTATTGGACGCTAAGTGGTGATTCATCTGCTCCTACGCATACATCTATTAATGGCATCGGGGATACGGCGCGTAACCCAGCAGCCTTTGGCACGGATCTGCAAGGTGAGCTTTATGTGGCCTCTGGAGGCAGTATTTTCCATATGCAGAATCCTAACCCAGCCGCCGAACCAACACCTATGCCAACCGATACACCGACACCGACTTCTCCCACATCGCCCGTTCCGCTAGGTGATATACGAAATTACTTACCGTTAATTCAGGGCTAAAAATGCGCTGACCGCAAACTATTTTTACAAAGAAAGGCTGCTATCCAGAATATATCTGGGTAGCAGCCTTTTTGATCTGCTATGCATCTTTCACTATTTACATCACGAGAATATCAAGACAATATTAAGAGTTCAGCTTGTGGATAACAGCGCCACTTACATAAAAAATAGTGGTCAAAGGTGCATAATTACAAACATTGCGCTCCTATTGCGTAATCATGCTTATTTATTTCTTAGCGAACCTAGGATATAATGGCAAAGATATACACCATTAGGGCTACCCAGAAAATTTCGTACTGTATTTCAAAAAGCAGAAATGGGACAAATTTTTCTGGAGATCTACAACAGTGTGTATGCGTAAGTTTACACTTATAAAGTTATTTAATAGCAGATAATATTTTGCAGTGCGTGTTCGTGCATTTCCTTTCCAAAATAAATAGGCAGAGGGAAAGTGTACTTTGGTCGCATTGCGAAGCATATATAGCGGTACGGACACAAAGAAGAAATGGATCAAAAATATATTCGGAATATCTCGATTATCGCTCATATTGATCACGGCAAAAGCACGCTGGCCGATAGGCTGCTGCAAGAAACTGGTACAGTAACAGTACGAGAGATGAAAGAGCAGTTGCTCGATTCAATGGATCTGGAGCGCGAGAAGGGTGTAACCATCAAAGCGAGCGCTGTTCGCATGATCTATCGAGATGGTGAAAATGGTAGCGGCCAAGAGTACGAGATCAATCTGATCGATACGCCGGGGCATGTTGACTTCAGCTACGAGGTAAGCCGCGCGCTACAAGCATGTGAAGGGGCCATTCTAGTTGTCGATGCGTCGCAAGGCATCCAAGCGCAGACAATGGCCCACCTTTTTGTCGCCCTTGAGCAAGATCTGACTATTATGCCGGTGCTTAATAAGATCGATCTGCCTGCGGCCATGCCCGATGAAATAGCCCAAGATATTGAGGATCTCCTTGGTACACCGGCTGAGGACATTCCGCACATTAGTGCCAAAACTGGGCTTAATATTAAAGCAGTCTTGCGCGCTGTTATTGATGAAGTATCACCTCCAGGGGGCGATGTGAATGCACCGTTGCAGGCCCTAATTTTTGATTGTCATTATGATACATTCAAGGGTGTTATTGCTCACGTGCGCGTCTTTGAAGGAACGATGACAAGCAAAGAAACGCTTTATGCGATGAGTTCGAAAACGACAATCGAGCCGCTAGAGATCGGCGTGTTGACACCTTCCATGTTGTCCACACCAAAATTACATGCTGGGCAGGTTGGCTATGTTGCCACTGGGTTGAAGAGCGTTCAGGATATCAAAGTGGGTGACACGATTACGATGCCCAAGAGGCCAGCCAGTAAACCGCTACCGGGGTATCAGCCAATGATGCCAATGGTCTTTGCCGGCCTCTATCCATCAAATCCGGATGACTATAATGATTTGCGCGACGGGTTAGAAAAGTTGTGCTTGAATGATGCGGCTCTTGTCTACGAAGCGGAAACGAGTCAAGCGTTGGGCTTTGGTTTCCGGCTCGGATTTTTGGGGCTCTTCCATATGGAAATCATTCAAGAGCGGCTTGAGCGCGAATATGATATGGATATTATCTTCACCGCTCCTTCGGTAAAGTATAAGGTCAATATGACAAGCGGATCGCAGATTACGATCGACAGCCCTGCCGATCTACCCGAACCAACCTCTATCGATTCGATTGAGGAGCCATGGTGCGAGTTGCGCATCTTCTCTCCCGCAGAGTACATCGGTCCGATTATGGAGCTGATAACAAAGCGCCGTGGTGAGTTCAGAAATCAAACGTGGCTCGACACCAAGCGGGTCGAGATTTCGTGCCTGATTCCGCTTTCCGAGATTATTGTTGACTTCTACAATCAGCTAAAAGCGAGCACGCGCGGCTATGCCAGTATGGACTATACGCTAGACGAATATCGCCAATCTGACATGGTGAAGCTCGATGTCTTGGTGAACGAACAGGCAGTTGATGCGTTGAGCGTTATTGTCCATCGTGATGATTCTTACCACAAAGGCCAACGTTTGGTGAGCAAGATGAAGGAAATTATTCCACGCCAAATGTTTCAGGTACCCATTCAGGCCGCCATCGGCACCAAAATTGTCAGCCGCGCAAATGTGAAGGCATTGCGTAAAGATGTGCTTTCAAAATGTTATGGTGGCGATGTTACACGTAAGCGCAAGCTGCTCGAAAAGCAGAAGGCGGGTAAGAAACGCATGAAGATGGTTGGTTCTGTGGAAATTCCACAAGAGGCATTTATGTCAGTATTGAGCCTAGAGGATGACTAGGGCGAATCTAGAGAAAAGGCGAATCTACCACAGCTTTTATAAACAGTTTTGGCCCTCTCTGCAGTAGATAATTATATGGAGAACATCGATGAACGTGCGCTTTTGCGCCAATTTAATCCGAAAAAATCGCTTGCGCAGAATTTTCTTACCGATGAGGTGCACTTAAATGCAATTGCACGCTCGGCAAACTTAGTAAAGACAGATACCGTTTTAGAGATTGGTCCGGGCCTTGGGGTGTTGACCAAGTATTTGGCGGCAGAAGCAGGGCGAGTTGTAGCCGTTGAGCTTGATGATCGGCTAATTGAGTTTTTGAAGTACCGTTTTTCGGATCAACCACATGTCTCGATTGTGCATAGTGATATATTAAAGACGGATATCTCTTCGCTGCTAAACGCAGCCGATATCTCCACAATGGCCACTTCAAATCCTATTCATGCTGAGCAATCCGGTGTTTTTAAAAAAAGTAGTGCTGAAGAAAATAGTACTAAAATAAGTTACAAGGCTGTAGCAAACATACCATACTACATTACTAGTAAGGTATTGCGCTTTCTGCTCGAAGCAGACCTCTCACCAACCGTTGCCGTTTTGCTGATGCAGAAAGAAGTTGCTCAGCGCATTTGTGCCACGCCCGGCAATCTGTCGGTTTTGGCAGTTAGCGTGCAATTCTATGCAGAGGCCGAAATTGTGCATCACATACCTGCTACGGCATTTTACCCACAGCCGAAAGTAGATAGCGCTGTGCTTCGCCTTAACGTGTTGCCCTCACCTGCTGTAGAGGGCGTTGATCCAAAACAGTTTTTTCGCGTGGTGAAAGCTGGGTTTAGCCAAAAACGCAAGCAATTGTTGAATAGCATAAGCGCCGGCCTGCAGCTTGCCAAAGTCGACGCGGTTACCGCGCTTGACCAAGCACAGATTGATCCAAAGCGCCGGGCCGAAACCTTAACTATAGCCGAATGGGGCAACCTTTGCCGTGTCTTGACAGAGGTCGAAATCGTATAGTTCGTCAGAAATGTTTTGTCCCATTTCTGTTCTTTAAAATGTGATACGGAACTTTTCTGGATAAGAATAAGTCGCTCTCATATAAACTTACGCTCATACGGGCGGTAAAATGAAATTGCATCATTTTTCCTCGAAAAATATGGACAACTTCAGCCGCAGCTCGATATGAGTCAAATCTATGGGAGATGAGCATTACAGAAGCATGTCGGAACACGAAAAGACAAATGCACTCTCCGAATTGAATGAAAATCCGCTAAGCGAACGCGAGATGGATGTTGCGCGCTTGTTGGCAACCGGCGCAAGCAATACAGAAATTGCCCGCGAACTAACGATTAGCCCGCACACGGTTAAAGTTCATTTGCGCAACACTTTTGAGAAGCTAGGTGTAAATAGCCGAACCGAAGCCTCCATGCTGTTGATACAGCGTGGCTGGTTGACGGTTCCAGGGATGGAAGTTGCGGAAACTACTGCGGACGATACAGCGACAAGTGATAGCCCACCTGAATTAGTCGAAGAGAAGACGGCTGATGTTGCTGATTTACCTATTGTCGATAAAAATAAAGAGGCAACAGCATCAAGCAGCACAAAACAGCCCACTGCACCAGATAGATCCACTGCACTAAGCACGCCCACACAAAATAAACATTCCGCTAAAACGACTAAAGAGCAGCCACTGGCTCCACCCGCTTCGAAACTGCTTGTAAAGCCAAGCGGAGTAAAGATCGAACCGGGACAGATCTTCGCGTGGCAGCGTTTTTATCTGCTGATTGCAGTCGCCCTTAGCCTCTTTATTTTTATCCCAACATTGCTGAGCCAATCTGTCCCTGGCCCCAACTTGCTCAGTGACGCGGGCAGCCCGGATCATTCGCCAATTATTGAGAGCGCTTCTCGCTGGCGCGGACGCACCCCCATGCCCGAACCACGCAGTAGATTAGCGGTTGCCCAAATTGGTGAGCTGATCTATGCAATCGGTGGGGAGAACAGCAGTGGGCAAACAATTGCAACAACCGAAATTTATGATTTGGCAATTAACGAGTGGACAAGCGATGCCTCTCTGCCTATTCCGCTTGCGAATTCAGTCGCGACCATGCTCAACGGACGTATTTACGTGGCTGGTGGCAGCTATAACACCACAGACATCAACGAGCTGAACGATAGCTCAGAGCCAAACAGCGCGGACCTTGCGATTAGCAACAGGCTTTTCGTTTACACCCCCAGTTCGGATAGGTCGATCGCTGGCACCTGGAGAGAGGCTGGCCTATTACCCAATCCCCTTGCCGGTGCTGCCATGGTCTCGCTAGATGATTCGCTCTATTTAATCGGTGGTTGGGATGGCTCCTCCATGCGAGATGAGATTTGGCGCGTGAAGCCGAGTGCAGAAATCGCAGAGCCATTGCCTAGTTGGTCTCTAAGCGATCGGATGGATGTGGCACGTGCATTCATCGGTGCAGCGGTATTACATGGAAATATCTACATCGTTGGTGGCTTTGACGGCAATCGCGAGCTGAATTTCGCAGACAGGTATCGGGTTACAGAGAAGGTTTGGGAGCAGTTGCCGCCTCTTTCAATCCCACGCGGCGGGCTACAGCTTGTCTCAAACGAGTTGGCTGTTTTTGCGTTTGGCGGCGGCTGGTCAAAGCCCGTAAACACTCATGAACGCTTTGACCCAAACACGCAGCTTTGGAGCAACTTTGAGTCGCCCGTGCGCGAAGAGTGGCGGCATTTTGGTGCCGTGAACCATGATCGAAGCATCTACGTTTTTGGTGGGTGGAGCGGCGGATATTTGGATACCCACCAACAATACGAGACATCGCTCAGTCGAATGTTGCTGCCGTTAATTCAATCCCAATCTACTTCGGATTAAGCAAAAGATGTACTGAAAAGAGTATAAAATAAGAGCGAAGATGCGTAACGCATCTTCGCTCTTATTTTATACTTAAATTTGTCGCCCATGCGACAGATGGTTAGCGTACAACGAGGGTAGGTTAAACAATACAAACGCGGAGTAGGCATTCTCTCATGCCGGATCTACCCTAAGTTTAGCCGCATTAGCGAATGCTCCCCGCACTAACTTAACGTCATTGTGCTTAACGCCGCGGCATAATAAACCAAGCAACTATATAAATAAGCGGACCAGGAAAACCACCTGGAATCATCAGCGCAGCGAATAAAACGCGGAACCAAAGTGGATTGATGCCGAAAAATGCACCGAGCCCACCACATACACCTGCCAACATACCGTTCTGTCGTCGTAATTGTTTATCATTATTTACCATAAATACCTCTCTCTTTTACTTATCTTATTCCTGAAATCTTTGTCTATTTCTAGCGCTATGAGCGCGAGTACGCAATTTATTCAGGAAATATTTGTGTTGTCAACAGCCAACTAATCAGATCCTTTTCTAAAAACTTTGAATAATTCGCTTCTATACACATTACGCAGCACGTAAGGAAAAGTTTCAGAAATTCTAGCTTGGTTAGCAAAACATCTATTGCGTGAATATGAAAAGGCGAGGTAAATAACAGATCCAATTTGTGTAAGTGCGATTTTCATATCGTATAATTTAGTAAACCTTAGCATTTTACCACGTATCGGCAATATAGCTTTGTCGTTGGGCACACAATGCTCGTGTGATGTGAAAATTGCACCTATAAATTGTAAATATTTTGTTAGCGCGAATAAACGCTTCCCTGTCTCTAAATAGCGTTAGGTAAAGCGCTAGTCGGGTCTAGCTCGAATCACTCTCTGAACAGTGCGACGCACTCTGTGGACCACATGAGATTCGGTTGAAGCATTGCCCCTTTCCATATTTTTCTGGTTTAGCCTTACAGCTATTTATACGCTTATTTTGTATACTTTAGGCTGTAATAGAGTACCGCAAATAAAATAATTACGAAGCATAGAAATTATTGAGAGATCTTGTGACAAATTTAAAAAACGAAAAAATAATAGGTAAGGCTAATCGTTTTGCTATGCTCTGTTGGTTCGTACTGGGCTACAACGTGCTGGTTGTGTTGTGGGGTGCGTTTGTGCGCGCGACCGGTTCCGGCGCTGGCTGTGGCGATCATTGGCCGCTCTGTAATGGCGCGGTGATCCCTCATTCGCCACGAGTCGATACGATCATTGAATTGACCCATCGTTTGTCGACCGGGTTGTTGGGCATCTTAGTGCTGTGGATGGTTATTTGGGCTTTTCGACGTTACACAAAGGAAGATCCCCAAGGCAGGGCAATCCGCCGCGCGGCTGGCTGGACGCTCGTTTTCATTTTAACCGAATCTGCCATCGGCGCAGGAATAGTAAAGTTTGAATGGGTGGCTAATAATGTCTCGCTAGAACGGGTTTACACTATTGCGTTTCATTTAATCAACACATTTGTTTTGCTTGGCGCCAATACATTGGTTGCGTGGTTTGCCTCAGGAGGAAAGCCCTTTAGCGTTCGCCATGCGGTTGTGGGGCCACAGGGCAGCAAGCTATTAACGGCGTTAGGCTGTGCCTTATTTGGCCTTTTGTTATTGGGTGCAAGCGGTGCAATCACGGCGCTGGGCGACACGCTCCTTTACACGGCGGGCATTACGCCCGAAGAGTCACCCTTGGTGGCGCGGTTGGTTAGCTTGCGAATTTTTCACCCGCTGATTGCATTTGGCGTGCTGGCGCTCCTGTGGTGGGTGGTGCAGTTAGTGCTCTTCCAAGATGAGGCAGGGATGGCCCCCACCAAGTTGACGCGACAATTTGCTTGGTCGATGCTGGGCCTTTTTCTTTTGCAACTGGTCGCGGGTGGGATAAATGTCTATTTAAAAGCACCTGTTTGGATGCAGATTATACATCTTCTCCTTTCGGACTTTATATGGATTTTGATGGTGCTAACCGCGGCATCGTCGTTGGCCGAGAGAGCGGCAGTGCCGGTTCAATCGGTCGACGCGCCGATAGGGGAGGAGGGAGGCGCACGTCCCTTTGCATCATCCATTTAGGGATAATATATAGGGAGAAAGGCGTCAAGTTAGCACAAAAGAGTGGTTCACGGACGCCCTCGTCCGATTGTGCCTATTAGGGATGGGGACCGACCTTTTCCATTTTTGAAAGATTGACCGCCAGATCGGCCCGCTTTGATGCCAATTTCGGCCGCGATCACGGCTTGTCACGTGCGCCCCACTGGTACCGGACAATCTTCACAGCGCGGCGCTATCTGCTTGCACAGGTGCTCCTGTTTCGGGAGCGGAGAGGTGGTTGCGGTGAGCTTATAAGATGCCTCCTTTTTTTCAAAAATGTTGTGTTGACATAATTTTCTTAGTAGCCAAGCTCTTTGTCGACGACGTTGCGCAGCGGCTGATTGGATTGATATCGTCTTAAATTGTCGAGCAAAATTTCGAAAGCGCGACTGTCGTAGTTGGGTGTTAGGCCAGAATAGTGGGCCGTAATCATTACGTTTTGCATAGACCAAAGTGGTGAATCTGCGGGTAGCGGTTCTTGCTCAAAGACATCTAGCCCGGCCCCGCTGATGGAACCGTTTTGCAGGGCTGAGACAAGGGCCTGTTCGTCTATAATGCCGCCACGCCCGATGTTGACAATATAGGCGCTAGATTTCATGGCCGCAAAGGCGTCGGCGTTAAACATGTGCTTTGTTTCGGCGGTAAGCGGTGCGGTGATAACGACAAAATCGGCTTCGGGCAACACGGTCAGCAACTCCGTTGAGCTTACCATGCGCTCAATATGCGGACAGCCAATCGATGGATCGCGCCGCAGCCCGATGACCTCCATTTCGTGTGCAGCCGCAATCTTTGCCGTACGCTCTCCGATTGCACCAACCCCAATAAGCAGCATGGTGCTGTGCGCTAGCTCGACAGAGTGCTGCTTAATTTCTGCTTCATTGGACGCCCATTCGCCACGCATCTGTGCTTCTAGCGCAGGGCGGAAGAGCCGAGCGTGCCCCAGTAAAAAGGCAAAAATGTGTTCGCTTATTGGCACAGCGTGAACGCCAGATGCGGAGGTCAAGGTGAAGTCCATTGCCGCAACTTCGGGATGTTTTCCCAACCAATCTGCGCCTGCGCCCCACTGTTGATACCAGCGTAAACTTGTTGCTTTGGTGGTCAGGTCGCGTGGAATGTAGCCCGCTACAATTTCAACATCTGCGATTACTTTTGCGATTTCCTCTTTGTCGTTGGTGTAGACAAACTCCATATTTGGGGCAAGCGCCTTGAGCGCCGCTATTTGTTTTGATGAAAGTTGGTTCTTTACAAGTCCAATCAAGAATATAGACATAGGCAATTGCTCCTTTTATGTGCCAATATTTCCGGTTCTGTCGAGGGTGGTGTTTTTTTGGAAATTCAATATTGAGTCCATAGGTAAACTTTGATATCAAAAAAGGTCTGCCATCATCAGAGGCAGACCTTAAATTTAATTCATATGCACAATTTAAGTCGTTACGTTAGGAACGGTCTTTTACTTTATTCGTTTTTGATACGTAAGGAGGTATGATACGTGAATGCGATGGAACGGATTTTGTATGTCGCCCAAACCAGCGCCGACTAGCTTATCGCTTGGTAGCCCTTCTACCGTAATATCGTATGCTCGATTTGCCGCATACAACTGATAGTTAAAGGCATAATCGGGGAATGCTTTATCTTCCGTTTGCCCGATATGCTCACCGTCTCCCCATTTTACCTTCACTGAGTGGCCAACAATGCGGCTGCCGTCCAAATCTAACACTTCGACAAATGCATGATGCTTGCCGCGCGATTCTTCTTCATCCCACCAGATAACTTCTTTCAAATGCCAATATTCTTGCCCTGGCGCGACATTTGCCTCTTCGACACGCACTCCTAACTGATCTAGCCGAGAATCCCATACACGGGGGGCGGCCGCAGCGGCCTGAACTGGCGCGGCTTCGGGTTGCGGTTGCGCCATAGCAATCGAGGCAACCTGTATTTTAGGTGCGTTTGGATTTTCGCCACGTGCAATAGCAGCATAATATGCGGCTTGTTCTACTGTATGGGTTGCTGTCGGTACTGGCGTGGGTGGAGGCGGAGGCAGAGGCGTAGGTTGTTGAATCACCGCTACAGCTTTTGGTGCTTGTTCTACCTGTTTGATAAAGCGCGGTTGCGTGGATCCGCTCGTTTTGCGTAAAATTTGTAGGTTGGATGCAGGCGCTGCGTCGATAGCCTGATTGTTTGATAAAGCAAGAGCAATCGACACCGAGGTTGGGGTTGGGAATGGCGTGTAGGTAGGTGTTGGTGCAACCTGCTGATCGGCCAAGGCTATCTCTTTTGCCGCCTCTGAATCATAGGCCATTACTTCGTAACTGCCGCGTGAGTATACTGCGGCTAAGGAGCTAGAGGCCGAAATGGGCACGATCAACTGGCTGCTTGCATTATTGCCAAAAACCATATTCCATAGGGTCAACGGTGCGGCGATACCAATCACATAGATGAGCAGCAGCGTGAGAAGCGCTATCCACAATTTGGCAAAAGCACTCAATCCACCGAACCATTCGCCAAAGCCCATGCGGCGGCGACGCGGTTCGTCTGCGCCAAGTGGGTTGGCGGCGACACCGGCACGCCGCTGTCTGGCGAGGCTCGGCCCACCCGCAGGCGGCGCAATCATTTGGCCTGCCGTATTGGGCGACTGTTCGCTTGCTACGTCGGCATCGTACTGATTGTAATAAGAGGAGTCCGAATTATCTTGAGGTGCATACGGCGCGCCTGCCGCTGCTGGTCGCGGCGCAAACTCAGAGTCTGCTCTGCGGGCTGTGCGTACTTGCTGTGCTGCACCCGGTCGTAGTGGCGTTCTCGCTGGTGCCCGCTGCTGAAAATCGTTTGGCTGATAGTTGGGCGCAGCGTCTGATTGCGGCGCAAAGCGATCCTCATTTTGGACTGTTGTTTGGTCTGCACTCTGATCCACACTCTGGCCCGCAATATAGCCTGCATTATGGCCCGCACCTTGGGAGGCTGTCCCATCTGCATAACCGGCGGCGAGGGGTGGTGCCGTGCGCTCTGCCGCGTGATTTCGTGCGCCCATCGGTTGGGACATCGGTAGTTGAGACGTTGGCGCGGAGCCAACCAAATGCTGCTGGTTGACCGTTTCGCGTAAATGTGCAATGAGGCTTGGCTGTTCAGCGGCAAGTGTGTCAAAACTAGAGCGGTCGAGTGCCCACAGATCCACATCTGTTTCGGCCATGACGCTGCCATTATGGGGCTGATTGGTCAAAATAGCTTTTTCGCCAATCGAATCACCAGGACCTAGCAGCCAACTCCCACCATTAAATGTTTGAACACGCACTTCGCCATTCTCGATTAAATAGAGCGAGTCGGCTGGCGTGCTAATACGGAAAATTTGTTCGCCTTTGCGATAGCGTGTAGGCTTAAGGTGACGCGCAACTAGGCCAAGCTCATCATCGCGCAATGTGGAGAAGAGGGCAAAATCGCCGAAACGCCGACCATCTTCCATCTCCTCTGCGGCGAGTCGCGTCGCAAGTCCTTGACTCAGCGCGCTGCCGATATCTGGATGTTTGGTTGCTAGCTCATCCAAATCGGCTTTAAAAAGCACCCAAAGATTTGTATTACGCGTCGCGGTGGCATCCTCTGTGCGGATCTGCCCAGTGAACAGGCTCATTTCGCCAAAATAGCTGCCGTTGCCAATGCGGGCCAACTCTTCGATCACACCGCTTGCATTCTCGGCAGTCAATTCGATTTCGCCATCTTCAATTAGGTAGAGCGATTCGCCGCCTTCGCCAATGCGATAAACGCGCTCACCAGCCGAAATGTGCTGCAGGATCATCTTCTGCGTGATCGCTTGCATTGTATCGGGCGCTAGCTCTGCAAAGATCGGCATTTCGGCCATGCGGCTAGCAGCTTTCTCTTGATCTGTTTTGCTAAGGCGAGCACGTACAGTACGCGCCAGACTACGTCGGAGACCGCGGTGCTGTGTGTTTAATGTTTGAAACTCATTGACAGAAAGCGCCCAAACCATGGAGTCTTCACGCGCAATGGCATCTTCTGTATAGGGTTTGTTTGTCAAGAGGGAGAGAGCGCCAACGATTGCACCTGGCGAAACTCCTTGCATTGCTTCCCCCGAGGAGGTTGCGGGCTTTAGTTCGAGCAAGCCACCTTCTAGCAAGAAAAATCCACTTGGTGCTGAGCCGCTGCTATATAAATTTTGACCGGCTGGAATTTCTTGCGAGCGTAGCTGAGATGCCAAAGCGCGAAGTGTATTTTGTGGTAGATCCGAAAGCTCTACAGTTTGACCAAGTCGTGCAACTAGGTAGTCTTGCATCTGCGCTATCATCGTGCCAAAGTTTTTGCTAAGCTTTAGGCCAATAGATGGCTGCTGCAAAATGATCTCGCGTAATTTTTGATCGGGTAAACGCCAAAACTTCACATCCGAAACGGCCACTGCACTCACTTCCTGCAAAGAATTTCTAAACAGGCTGACCTCTCCTAACGCGCTGCCAGTGCCTAATGTAGCCAAATTCTGGCCCGATTCGCTTTCGAGACGCGCAAATCCTTCGCTTAATAGATAGAGTGCCTCGCTTTGGTCACCCGACTTAAAGAGCGTCGCGCCATTTTGCTGCTGACCAGCGATAAAACTAGCAGCGAGTAGTTCCTGTTCAGCATCTGTAAAGCCCATAAAGATCGGGGCATTCTTAATTAACGTTATATCCACAAGTCCTCCCTGCTTTGTCACAGGTCGATTTTATAGTCTCTCAGAAAAATTTCGCCTTCCTTGGCCAAATTTATTCAAGTGTATCTCATTTATTAGAGACACCCAGCACAGCGAAACTTTCTAAGGAAATATTAAGGGCAATTAGGCCATTTCAAAAACAAAACTTCTAGCATGGCCGCAACTAATCCAGAAAAACTTCTCTAATTTTGGATATTTATTTTTCTGGTTCAGCCTCAATGGGTGCAAAAGCGATAGTTCATACACGTGCAGGGATTACTGCACGTGTATGAACTATCGCTCGATCTTCTATTTAGTAATTGCGCTGAAATTTAACATCCCAACTATAGTGGCCACCGCAGGCATATGGCTCCACAATGTTCTTTTTACAGCCTGCCTCATCACGACAATAGCCAGCTTGAATCAGGCTGCCCATATCTATTAAATGTGGCTTGGTGACCATGCCCGTCGCAACATCACTCGACACGTCACTTCCGTCTGTGTCGCGTACAATCTTGACATCTTCACCATCGCCCAGTACATACTCAGCAACACCATCACCTTTACCCTGCGAGCCGGTCGAAACATCTACCTTAGTGTAGACGCCATGGACAGTGACGCCATTTATCGGATTCCCTGCTGCGTCGACAACTCGTACGCGCAATTCACGCTTGTCACCACAGTTGACTGAATCTCCTGCTAAAAATCCACCATTCTCTTGGACACCCCACAGGCGTCGTTCAATTAATTTAAAGGTATTGCCGCTCGCTGCTGGCTTTTCTGGCGCTGGCGGCTCAACTGGGGCGGGTGCTGGAACTGCTGTGGGTGGTACTGGAGCAACCGCAACTGGGGCGGGTGCCACCGGAGCGGGTGCCACTGGGGCTACCGCTACAGGTGCAGCCGTTGGTGGCGCATATGTAAATGTTGGGGTCGGAAAGGGCGTCGGCGGCAGCGCGGTTGCCGTTGGCGGTGGGGGCGCTGGAATGTTTGAGGCAACCGTAATCGCCGATGCGTTGCCCTCAATTGTTGTCAACGGCACAAACAACCAACCGGTTGCACCCGTCTCCAACGTTACTTTCCACCATTGACCAAGCGGGCCCTTTGCGACAATCTCTGCTTTTTCGCCAGATTGAAGTGCATCAACAATCCCATAATTTGTTCCGGGTCCGGCGCGCACATTCATTCCTTGGTTTGCAACCGCTACTGGATCAGGTGCAGCCACAGCGTCTTCGACAATGGTTTCTTCTTCTACGCTTTCTTCAGGTGCCGCAGGCGCTGCGTCAATAACACTCACTGCTACATCGGTATTTTCGTCTACTGATGTGACAACATTATCGCTGGCGTCTATATTGTCTGCAGTTGTATTGTCTAGACTAGTATCTTCTACGCTAGTATTTTCGTCTTCGGCATTAATCGGCACAAGTTCTATCCGCTGAGATTCTGCTGGCTGCGCATTTTCGTCAGCTTTGAAGGCATCGATCACGCTTGCACTAGTTTGATCCAAAACAGCGGCTTCTGGCGCAAACAGTTCGGCAGAAGGTGGAGGCTCTATCATGCCCGCTTCTATACCGTATCGATCAATTGTGGCAGATTTCATGCCAAGATCAAGTGCTAGTTGAACCAACGCATTTGTAGAGTTGGGATCCCCATTGTTTGCAATCGATTCTACAGTTACATATTTAAACCACTGATTAATATTTGCTACATCAAGCTCGTCTAATTCCGCACGCGCTTTATCAATATCCTGCGTTGCCCCATACTCTTGCGCAATTCGCACGGCTTCATCCTGCATACTATTATGATCGACTGATGGAGTTTCGGGTCCACATGCAGCCAATATCAAAACGTAAAAAAACGAAAGCATAAAAGTGCTGACGTTAAAACGGGTTCGTTTAAATGTATGGGGAGTACGAAAGAAGTTAGCCAAAGAGCGAGGAAATGAAAAAGTTGAATGGAGAGCGGTTGAAGAGGTACTTGGGTTTGGGCTTTCAGAGAAATTGGTAGACATAATTGGTTGCAATTGAGCGTATAGCCTATATGAATTATGGGTGACTGCATTTTACAACATGACTTGTGTAATGGAGCCATGTCATAAAATACTATTTTCTTGCATGTATCTGTATAGAAGTATACTTTTGGGCTTTTTGCCCATACCGCAAGCCAAATTCGTTACGCTACTGTCTCGTGTCTTTACATTTAGACATTGCAAAGAGAGTTTTGGGTAAAATCAGAAAGGGTGTGTTTTGTATTTGCCGTGAATCTTAGGCTACCCCTTATTCTCTCAAAGATACTCCTGTTGTACATGACGTATTTGCAACGTCTATTGTACTAGAACGCTATTTAATTTGAATGTTTGTTGATTGGTGCCGAAGGTGGGACTCGAACCCACACGAGTATTACCTCACGCGAGTTTGAGTCGCGCGCGTCTGCCAATTCCGCCACTTCGGCTTACACTAAGCAATGCTATAAGATTACATTATTACTTACGCTCATTATTTATGCCTTTTTCTTTAGCTTTCAAAGCGAAGATCAAGCACAAAGAGAAAATGTAATTTTATCGAGCCACAGAGTATAATATGCTTAGCAAGTATACTGACCGAAGGCATAATCGTCAAATGTGCCATGGTTGAAGAGTATGATAAAAAGCAAGCTGAGCCCTTGTATCTGCAACATTTACAAGATGACATTAATGACTGAAGAAGAACTTATCGATTCGGCCAAAAGCGGCGATGTCGATTCGTTTAACCAACTAATCTATACATATGAACGCCTAGCATATAGCGTTGCGCACCGCACACTGCGTAATCCTGATTTGGCTGCGGATGCTGTACAGAATGGCTTTGTAAAAGCTTTTCGCGGCTTAAACGGATTTCGTGGTGGCAACTTTCGAGCATGGTTAATGCGGATCGTGACCAACTGTTGCTACGATATTTTACGCGCAGAAAAACGTCGTCCAACCGAAAGTCTGGATCATCTACTCTCCGGTGTGGAGCATCTTCCCTATTTAACCGATCCGCAAGAATCGCCCGAACAATACACAAGCCGTATGGAGCTAGGTAACTTAATCGAAACCGGTATCGGCACCTTACCCGCGGATCAACGCGTTGTAATCGTCCTGCGTGATGTCCATGGCTATACCTATCAAGAAATTGCCGATATTACCCAAGATGCCATGGGTACAGTAAAGTCTCGGTTAAGCCGCGCGCGTGGTGGCTTGCGCGACTACTTGCAACAACACTCGGAACTATTACCAGAAACATACCGTCATAAAGATGCATCGTTATAGCTTCCTGCGATATAACTTTTTGCTCATATGAGCCTAAATTTTTTTTGAGAAGCACCGTGTAACAAACTGTAATAAAGAAAAACCAAATGCTATCATCGAATGATTCTCATATTACGGATGAAATGCTTTCTGCCTTCATCGATAACGTATTGCCTGAGAATGAACATAAATTTGTAGAAGCTGCAATCAAGGCCGATGCAGAGGTCGCATGGCGCGTGCAATCGCTGCGGCAAACTGTGGCCTATCTCAACGAATTACCAGAACTTGCGCTGCCGCGTTCATTTGCGCTGCCTGCAAATATTAGTCTGACAGAATCTTGGCTTGCCCGCCAATCGACTCATCAACCAAAGGCTGCCCAGCTAGAGGTTTCCACGCAAGATTCAGGCTTTTGGAGCGGGCTGCGCAATTATCTGCAAGGGCCGAAAGGACTTTCATTCAATGCCATGGCCGCGGCCATTGCGCTCGCCCTTTTGGTTGGTGGAGGTTTTCTATATGGAGATCTACTGACAGAGAATTTGAGGAGCCTAACGAACAGTGCGCAAGTTGCGACTACATCACAAAACACAGAAATAGCCTCTAACGCCGATGCAAACTCATCGGCTGGGGCTGAGATTGAAAGCGATGCTGCAGACGACTCGCAAGATTCCTCTACAATTGTTCAAGAGAGCGATGCCGCAGAGATGGCAACTTCCGTAAGCGTAGCAATTTTGCCAACGGAAACAGCCATCGCGATGGCGGCTACTCAACAAAACGTCGAGCCAGCGAACGCCGAATTTGTCGACCCCGCGATTCTCACGCCATCAAGACCGTTGGCACAGCCTACATCGATCCCTTTATCTACGCCACTGCCCACGCCCGATATGCCATTGGCCCAAGCACCAGCCGCACCGGCAGCCGCGTCAGCAGCCGCATCGTCTAGCATGGCGAACACCGTTGCTCCACTAACTGCCCAAGCGCAAGCAGTAGAAGGCATTACAGATATGGCTGCGTCATCTATCGAGCGCGCTGATGCCGATAGCGAACAATTCGATTCAGTGGAAGATCGCGGCGAGGGCATAATTTCAAGCCGTAAAATAGATCTGCCTACAGATGGATCTATAGCTAATGAGTCTATGGCTAATGAGTCTGTGGCTAATGAGTCTATGGAAACAGCAGCTGAAAACTATAATGAATTTATCGAAGAATATTCACCCACCGCTGAAGAATCTAATATGGGAAATCAGGCAAGCAGTGGCAGCCTTGAGTCATCGTCTGTCATCCCATTTAACGTAAATACTCCCCAGAGCGCGCCAAGCGGAGTGGCCGCAGCCTCATCTTCACAAGCCCAAGCCGCGCCGCTAACAGAGTCAACAACACCGCAGGCAACAATACCGCCAGTAGAACTACCCCCGATTGTGATTGAAATTGACGAAAGCACCGGCGCATTGACCGGCACGATTCAGGTGCGGCAGGATAATGGCACAATGGGCCCGCTTGCGGTGGCATATATTGGTTTAGGTCAGCTAGACGCTATGACCATCGATGAAAATGGCGTTGCCAAATATGACGCCACGCAATACAACGAATCAGCGGTACGCTACACATCGACCGACAATAATGGTCTCTTTATTTTTACATCCATCGAGCCAGGTGCGTATGTCTTAATTTACAACGTAAACGGCACACAGAGTCGTCTAAATATGCCCACCGATATTGGTAATGATGTAGCAAATAATGTTGAACCGACACCCGCGGCATTAGTAATTGAAATCCGTGCCGGCGAGCAGATAGATACCGGCGTGCTACAATACGAAAAACTGCCTTAAGCTTCAAGGGCGTTCAGCCCCTTCTTGGTTTCGATACACCCACAAACTACTGTGGGCAATCAACCCGCGGAGAGGCTGAACGGGCACCCTAAACCCAATTTAAAATCGTAGGAGGAACCCTGTGGCCGAAGAGACAATCTTTAGCAAAATTATCCGGCGTGAAATCCCATCAGACATTGTCTACCAAGATGATCTGGTCACCGCATTTCGCGACATCAACCCACAAGCACCCACCCACATTTTGATCGTCCCCAACCAGCTGATCCCCACCATCAACGATGTGACCGCAGACCACGAAGCCGCGCTCGGGCGCATCTTCACCGTTGCCGCCAAACTTGCCAAAGAAGAAGGCATCGACGAGAGCGGATATCGGCTCAGCATGAACTGCCTCTCCGACGGCGGACAAGATGTATTCCACATTCACATGCATCTGTTAGGCGGTCGGCGTCTTGGATATATGGCAAGTCGGGCAAGCTAACAAGCCCCTGTGATTACCTACGATATCCGACAGCTTACTAAAAGCTACACAAACCAACTCACACCCGCAAATGATGAGATCACCCTGCAAATCCAGCAGGGCGAAATTTTTGGCATCTTAGGAGACAACGGCGCGGGAAAAAGCACGCTCGTTAAGCAGATGGCGAACCTTATGCGCCCATCCACCGGCTCGATCATGCTTTACGGAGAGCCGCTGCACCACTCGCCGCTGCACGTGCCAACTCATATTGGATATATGCCACAAAGCTGGCTCGCTATCAATCAATTGACCGTTGGTGAAGCGCTCTTCCACACGGCCTACTTACGTGGGTTCGACCGCCACGCCGCGGCCCAAGAACGCGATCGCTTGATCAGCTTGTGGCAGCTTGAAGCTATGCGCAAAAAAACGGGGCGCGACCTATCGGGTGGCGAGCGGCGCTTGCTTCAAATGGGCATTGCTATGGCCGGTTCGCCCCCGATTCTCATCCTCGACGAACCGACCAACGAACTCTCTCCGCAGCGACGCAAACAGGTGTGGGATGCGCTGCGCGATCTCAACCAAAATGACGAAACAACCATCATCTTTATTACCCACGACGCAATCGAAGCCGAAAAAATTATCCAGCGCGTCGGCATTTTGGTCGACGGCAAGTTAGTCGCATTGGGTGCACCCAGCCACCTAAAGCAGCAGCTCAATCAATCGCTGCGGCTAGACATTGTTGTCCCCACTGCTCTTTCTCAACTTCGTGCAAAAAATGCACCCGAAAAACTATTCCCGCCAACTATTCCCATCATAAAACTCGACGCAAATCGCTGGATCCTGCGCCTCGACCGCGCTCAAGTGCAAGAGGTGCTGGGCATTCTCGACAAACATGCCATCGACGATTTTCGCCTCTCGTCCGCCACGCTAGAAGATCTATACTTGCATTATGCACAAGATTAAATCACCGCGCACCAATCACCCTCAGCCCTTCCTCAATCAACTCGTCAGCATCTTTATAATGGAGCTGATGAACTGGCGCTGGAGCTGGCGTTTCACCCTCACCATCGGCCTAATCGCGCCGCTAATTTTCACCGTGATGATCGGGGCCATGGCGCAGACAAGCGATCCGCAGACCGTGGCCTACTGGCTAACCGGAAACATCATTCTCTCGCTCATGTTCACTAATCTCAGCCGCATGGCCAACCGCTTTGCCTTTATGCGCGAAGTGGGCAGCCTAGATTATTTCGCCACGCTGCCCATTCGGCGATCCGCGCTGGTGGCTGGTGTGCTTACTTCCTTCTTCCTCATCTCGCTACCCGCCGTCATTGCGACCATACTCTTTAGCGCATATTACTTGGATATTCAGTTTCAGATCCACCCGCTGCTAATCGTTGTGCTGCCGCTGGTTGGCATGGCGCTGGCTGGCACCGGGGCCTTTATCGGCGTCACCGCCCGCAGCCAAGACGAAGCCATCACTTACGGCCAAGTTGTGTCGCTGCTTTTGCTAATCATCGGACCAGTCATGATGCCGCCGGATCGACTGCCGCGCGCCGTAGAGCTGCTCGGCTGGTTCAGCCCCGCCACTTACGGCGCATCTGCGCTGCGTCAAACCCTGCTCGGTCCCATGACGCCCCGCTTCTGGCTCGACATCTTCGTACTCATCGGGATCACCGTTGGGTTCCTGTGGCTGGTGGGTCACCGCATGGACTGGCGGCAGCGATAGGTCTCCCTACTCCACCCCCATCAACAGAAGTATATTCATCCACACGTCACGCTGATATAGCTATTAGAGTAAGTCCCCTCGTTGCGATCCGCGTCGATCATCTTGACCCGCCAGTAATATGTACTTGGCTCAAGATAAATTTTCGCTATCGGGTTCATAATAACCAGTGGTGCTACTATTACAAAGAGACTTTGAAGCTCGGATTTCGCTCTAAATACAGGCTGATTCATGGTAATGAGTACTATGTTTAAATTCTTGGCTAGAAGCCAAACTGATGTTAGCTCAAGTTATGTAACCAGCCATTCTAAATATTCCGCAAGTAATCATATTAAACACTATATCTTGTATGCTGAGTTGAATTGCGAAGTTTCGTTGTAATCTTAACAGACTTATCCAATGTTAGTGATTGATGATAAACTTATTCAATCACCGAATCTCCATAAATCATATCTATTTTTACCTCTATACAGACCGACTTAATAATAGAATCGGAAACAACTATGGCCGCCACAGAACTAATTTCATCTGAAGAGTACGCGTCACTGCCGATTCAAGCAGCCGACCATCGCATTCCCTATGGCGACGATCCATCCCAATTTGGCGACCTTTTTCTGCCACAGAGTGACGGCCCACATCCGGTTCTCTTTTTGCTGCACGGGGGTTGCTGGCGCGCGAAATATGGGCTTGCGCCGATGGGTCAACTTGCGCGGGCGCTGGCGAATCGCGGGGTTGCTGTCTGGAGCTTGGAGTATCGACGGTTGGGTCACGATGTATCAGGGGGGGAGGGCGGCTGGCCCAACACGTTTCTCGATGTCGCACATGGTGCAGATCTGCTGCGCGATTTGGCAGACGAACACGCGCTCGATCTGTCGCGCGTGGTGGTGGCGGGGCATTCCGCGGGTGGACATTTAGCGCTATGGTCGGCGGCGCGACGGCGGCTGCCAGCGGATAGCCCCATCTACACGCCCGATCCTTTGTCGTTTCGTAGCGTGGTGGCGCTGGCCCCAGTTTGTGATCTCGAACGGGCCGTCGCGTGGGATATTTGTGTCGATGCGGCGGATGTGCTCGTGGGCGGACATCCGCGCGAGGTTTGGGCCAACTACTACCAAGGTTCGCCCAGTGCGCTGCTGCCGCTGGATGTGCGGCACGTTACCATCAATGGCGCGCTGGACGACATTGTGCCGCTCGACTATGTGCGCCCCTTTGTGAACACGGCGCGTAAATTGGGCGACGATGCGAAGCTGATTCCTGTGCCAGATGTGGGTCACTTTGAGATTGTTGTGGCAAACCATCCGGCGGGGCAGTTGGTGATTGATGCGATTTTGGAAGAGTTTGCGTAAGCCCTTGCTTGGGGGCATTCCATGGTTGTGCGATATAGAAATCGCACCTACGCTAATTGGATCTGTTAACCATGACCAAAATGCGTAATTTGGATACATTTTGGTCTACGGCGTGCGCACAATAATATTGGAAAGAAGGCGAGGATCCACGTAGCCACGCACGGGCGGTAGCTCCCCCCGCATGGTGCGAGCAGCGCACAATCGCTGGGGGTGGATCAATCTCATGGGCCGAAATGACCCCCGCCTTTTTTCCCTGATCAACTGGCGCGTTTAGAACCTCCTTCCCCCCTCACAGTCTTATCATCTTGGAGAATTTATGAGCACAGACGAATCTTATGCACGAGAGCTAGACGCTCAGGATCCACTGGCTAGATTTAGGGATCGCTTTGTCATTACCGAGCCGGATCTTATCTATTTGGATGGAAACTCGCTGGGGCGTCTGCCGAAGGCAACCAAGGCGCTAATGGCCGACTTGCTGGACGAATGGGGCGACAGCCTGATCCGTTTTTGGGATAAGAATTTCAACATCCAGAGTGACGTGGGTGATAAGGTTGCAAAGTTGATTGGTGCCCGCCCGGGAGAAGTGCTGATTGGCGAATCGACCTCGGTCAACATGTATAAGCTCTTTGTGGCTGCGCTGCAATTGCAAGCTGGGCGCACGCGCATTGTCACCGATGATCTCAACTTTCCCTCGGATATTTACATCCTCAACGAGATTAACCGCACGTTGGGCAATAAACACACGGTCGAGGTGGTGAAGTCGCCCGACAGCATAGTGGGTCCGGTCGAAGGAATTAAAGCATTGCTGGATGAAGAGACGGCGCTGCTGACGCTCTCTGGCACTGTTTTTAAGAGTGCGTACAATTATGACATGGCAGACATCAATGCCACAGCCAAGGAAGCGGGCGCGATGGTTGTGTGGGATTTGAGCCATTCGATTGGTTCTGTTCCTGTTGATCTGAATGGGTCTGGCGCGGACATGGCGATAGGCTGCTCTTACAAATATGTGAACGGTGGCCCAGGCGCGCCCGCTTTTCTCTATGTGCGTAAGGATTTGCAGGAGAAGTTGCGCAATCCGATTGCGGGGTGGCATGGTCGCAAGGACCAGTTTGATTTTGGGCTGGACTATCATCCAAAGGATGGCATTAATCGTTTTTTAAGCGGGACGCCAGATGTATTGTCAATCATGCCGATTGCTGTAGGCATCGATCTGCTGCTAGAAGCGGGCATGGATCGGGTTCGCGAAAAATCGGTTGCCCAAACCGAATTCATGATCGCGCTGTGGGAGGCGCATCTGAAGCCCTATGGTTTTACGCTCAACTCACCGCGCGAGGCCAAATGGCGCGGCTCGCACGTTGCGATTGGTCATGCTGATGGCTGGCGCATCAATCAGTGCATGATTCAAGATGTGAACATTCTACCCGACTTCCGCGCCCCAGATAATATCCGCTTGGGGATCACGCCACTCTACACCACGTTCACCGAACTGCACACAGCTGTGATGCGCATCAAACAAATTATGGATGAGAAGCTCTACGAGAGATATTCAACCGAGATGACCGTTGGTGAGGGGACCTGATGCTCAATTTAGCAGACTATGATGTCGATCCAGTACGCGGATTTCTACCAGCGGAAGATCCGCTAACCGAGTTGCCGCCTGAATTTTCCGAGTGGGATAGGCTTGGGCGGGAGTTGCCCTACTTACTCCTAACGAACCGCGTCCGCAGTACGCTTGCTACCATGACAACGCCCGATCTCAGCTTGCTGACCACGAATGGAGAGCTAGAACGCGCCATGCAGATATTATCCTGCTTGGGCATGGCCTACATTTGGGGAGAGCAGCCAGCGGTTGATCGCCTGCCCGCCGCGCTGGCCGTGCCGTGGGCCGCGGTTGCAGATCGATTAGGGCGTCCACCGATTGTGACTCACGCATCGGTTGTGTTGAATAACTGGCGGCGGCTTGACCCCAATGATGGGATCAATGCCGACAATCTGGCCTGCATCCAGCACTTTCTAGGCGGCATGGATGAGCAGTGGTTTTTCACCGCGACGGTTGAGTTGGAGGCAGTTGGTGCGGCTGCGTTACTACCTTTGGTCGAAGCCAAAGATGGTGCGACATCGGGGAACGTTGGCCTCGTCGTCAAGAAGTTGGAGCAGATGCAGAAGGTATTCAAAAAAGTGAATGTGGCGCTGTTACGCATTTATGAACGCTGCGACCCACACATCTTTTACTATCGGATTCGCCCCTTCATGGCAGGGTGGAATCAAGATGGCCTGATCTTCGAAGGGGTCAGCGATACACCGAGTAAGTTAAATGGGGCAAGCGCAGCCCAAAGCAGCTTGTTTCAAGCCTATGATGCCGGATTGGGCATTGAACATCTGCACCCAGAGACTCAGCCGTTTTTAACCCTGATGCGTGATTTTATGCCACTAAAACATCGTCAATTTGTAGAAGAGTTGGGTGCGGGCGAGTCGATTTATGATTTTGCTCAGGCCAACAAAAAAGAGTCACCTCAACTTGTCGAAGCCTTTAACCGATGTATCGACGAACTTGATGAGTTCCGCAAGATTCATATGGAAGTTGCCGTGCGCTACGTGTTGAAGGCGGCAAAAGAGGGTGAAGATGGTTTGGGTACTGGTGGCACGAGCTTTGTTCCATTTTTGAGTGAGGCGCGTAAAGAGACAAAGGCGAAGAGGACGTAATTAAAAGTTAGGCTACTTACAAGGCGGTTGAGAGCGCCGTTTTGGAGCGGTGCTCTCAACCGCCTTGTGTCCATTTCAACGGTGTTCACTTTTTGCCGGAATGGGTGATCGACTATGTGACAGCGCATGAATCACCCATTCTGGCGTGCGATGCGCCAAAACGATGATTCATGCGGTGTCATGTTATGGTAAATAAGCGCCCTATTTTTGTATGAGCGGAAGATAACATAAATGTACTAGATCCACTGGTGGCAGGCTAGCTGTCATCGATCCACTTTGTGTTGACGTCGAAGTAGCCATTGGTGCTGCAGTCGATGTTGACTCGAATGTTGGTAGCGGCTTGAATGTTGGTGTTGCAGTCGGTACTGGTGTGTCTGTTGGTACAGCATTTGGTGTTGGTGTGTTCGTTGGTACAGCAGTTGATGTTGCGGTCGGTATCGGTGTATAGGTTGATGTTGCGGTCGGTATCGGTGTATAGGTTGATGTTGCGGTCGGTATCGGTATATAGGTTGATGTTGCGGTCGGTATCGGTGTGTTTGTTGGTGCGGTGAGCGGCATTGATGTGCCTGTTGCAGTCGGTGGTGGAGGTGCAGTCGGTGGTGGAGGTGCAGTCGGTGGTGCTGGCGGCCATGGGACACTACTCACCGAGTTGGCCTGCTTCATCTGACTTGATGCATAACCAATCTGTGCGAACGATTCGGCAAACCCATTGGCCGAAAAAAGAAACAAGCTCATCACTAGAAACACAACTCTGAGCGATAATCTTTTTAGTCCCCTAGTGCCTATTGCGCGGTTCTGAACAAAAGTCGGCATATAATATTCCTTTAATTCTAGTGGGCGTTACGCAGTCCGCCAATAGGGTAGGGGGCTATCTTTCCTATTGAAACCAAGCAATTGCGGAACACCTCTCCATTTCATTGAACAAAATTTTAAATAAAAACTGTCCTAGTTTTCAACTGTTATACGTAAATCATGACGGATTGGATGTGCTGCGCAATTTAAATTGATTCCTTGTCGTGTCACTTGATACGATTTTGTTGACGAAATGCTCAGGATCTCTATTCTTACTCAGACATATATCGAAACCATCTATCAGCTCGTCCTAAGCGATAGTGACAAAGCCAAAATCATAGATGGAACAGCAAGAGAACTGTTAAAATTGGCGTAGAGGGTTTGGTACTCTGTAAATTAAGTTTTGTTACATTATCAGGCTGCGGTTGAAACCGCAGACCACGGTTAAGTATACCTATGTAGTTCTCCAGAAACATACTAAGGAAAAATCATGTCAGCCGAAGAAAAGCTCAAAGAATTAGGTATTGAATTACCCCAAATCCCGACCGCCGGTGGAAACTATCTGCATGGCATTATCTCTGCCAACCACCTCTATTTGTCTGGCAAAGTCGACCGTACCGTTGTTGGCAAAGTTGGCACAGACATCACGGTAGAAGAGGCCTACGCCGCCGCCCGCCAAATTGGTCTCTATCATCTTGCCGTCATGCGGGCCGAGCTTGGATCACTGGATCGCGTCAAGCAAGTTGTCAAAGTTCTGGGCATGGTCAACTCTGCACCAGATTTTGGCCAGCAGCCAGCCGTAATCAACGGCTGTTCGGATCTGTTTGTAGAGGTCTTTGGCGAAAATGGGCGTCATTCACGCTCTGCCGTCGGGATGGCAGCCCTGCCCAATCAGGTCGCAGTTGAAATTGAGGCGATGGTGGAGATCCACGCTAAATAGGAGATGCAGAATGAATTCTGCTGGCTACTATTTTTAGCGTAACCACAATTCGGGGTAGACTAATGAATCCTTTAAGCAGTTCTCCACAATCAAAATTTCACAAGAACAAGTTGCGCCAGCAATTAGGGTAACTTTAAGATAGGGTAAAATAATGCGTAAGAATCTAGTGATAACCGCTGCGGGAAGTGATAGAATCGGTATCGTTGAAGAGGTCACCGGGTTGGTGTTAAAGTTCAACGGAAATGTAGACGCGAGCAAAATGGCGCGACTTGGGGGCGAGTTTGCCATGCTGATGCTTGTCTCGGTATCGGCTATACAATTCGACGATTTGTGCGAGGCTGTACATGGGCTGCGTGAAAAGGATTACAAAATTTCTACGCAGGAGACCAAACGCGGCCTGTCGGCGCGATTTGCTGATTGGTCTGCGCATGAAATACATATCGAAGGAGCAGACCATGAGGGTATTATCCATGAAATAACCCACCATTTAGCTCAGCAAGGTATACATATCGAAACAGCCGAGACGGGGATGGTGCCAGCACCTATGGGCGGTGGAACGTTATTTACAATGTCGGCTCTTGTAATGGTCCCGCCTTCAGTGGATCTGAAAACCATGCGTGAGGAATTAGAGGATATAGGGGATCAGCTAAACGTTAATACTGAGGTTTTGTCGCACGAGTCTTAGGCGGATCCAGAAAATAAGTATCCAAAACTAGCAGCTTGTCGGAGAGAAATTTTCTGTACTCAAATTGACTTCGCCACTTGTCAGTCCCACGAAGGCATCCATTTAATGTAGAAAAGTTGATCGTTCAGCAGCGGCGTCTCTCAATACACCGTGATTTTTGTCGATTGTATGCTGTAATCATAGGTAACGCGGTGAATTCGCTTTTTTTTGGATAGTCTCCATTTTGTTCACACCTCATTTGGAAAGATACTCACATCTTGCCCAAATGGGCTAAGATAGCAGCGCCGGTTTTGATCCCTTTGATAAAGCGTTCGACTTCCATATTTTCGTTGGGCGCATGATTCGCTTCATCGTGATTAGCGTAAGGCGTTTGGAATGATGGCACGCCGAGTTGCTTGGTCCACACATAGTCGGGCAGGCTGCCGCCCATTGCGGGGACAAGCAGCGGCTCTTGGCCTTGGGCGGCGATGAAGGCTTGGCGTAGTGGTTCGGTATACTTAGATTCAATGGGGGTTTTGGATGGCTCCATGCTGCCCTGCCGGATGAACTCGACTTCGGGTGCGTGCTTTTTCACATGCGCTTCGACCTTATCGAGTATGTCTTCGCAGCGTTGTGCTTCGATGAGGCGCATATCGCATTTGACAAAGGCTTCGCAGGGCAGCACGGTTTTAGTTCCGGGGCCGCCATAGCCGCTATGAAACCCATTAATCGTAAAGGTTGGCCAGGTGGAAAGACGGTCAAAGAAGGGGCGATCTTGGGGATTGTCGAGGCGCGTCATGCCAACGTTGCCCATCACGGCATCAACGTCAACGGGCAGATTGTCGAGCGCGCGGCGTTCGGCTGCGGATGGCGGCTCGACATCGTCGTAGAAGCCATCGATGGTGACTTCACCCTGATCGTTCTTCATAGTGGCGAGCAAGTGAACCAGCGTCCAGATTGGGTTCGGCGCGACGCCACCCCAGTTGCCAGAGTGGAAGTCGCGGTCGGCGTGACGCACGCGCAGCTCGAAGCTAACCATGCCGCGTGGACCAAAGCTAAGCACGGGTAGACCGCTTTCGTGGATCGGCCCATCCGCAGTGATGACGAGGTCGACATCGGCGAAGAGTTCGATGTATGTTTGGATGCACGACGAAATGTGTGGGCTGCCCACTTCCTCTTCGCCTTCGAGCAGCACGATCACGTTGCAGGGCAGCGCGTCGTTTGTCGCCATCCACGATTCTATCGCCAGCAGTTGCGCAAAGTGCTGTCCCTTATTGTCGCCCACCCCGCGCCCCCAAATGCGTCCATCCCGTATTTCTGGTTCGAAGGGGGGAGAAACCCACTCCTCCAGCGGATCCGGTGGCTGCACGTCATAGTGCCCATAGAGCAGAACCGTAGGCGCGCCGGGGATGCTGTTGTTTTTTCCATACACAAAGGGCCACCCTTCGGTTTGCAGCAAGCGACCGTTGAGGCCCAACTCGGTTAGGTAGCCAGCGAGGAAATCGGCGGTTTCGCCAATGCCGATGCCGTGGGCGCTGATGCTGGGCTGCGAGACATATTTCATGAGGCGGTCGATGGAGCGTTGGCGGTTGGCTTCGATGTGGTCGAAGACGGATTGTAGGTTTTGCATTGGGTTCTCCTATTGTGGTTGGGTAGTTGTATTGCTTTTAAAGTGAATTGACTGCGGCCATAAGCAAAATTGCGCCTGAGTTCTGATCATACAAGAGAGAGAGGAATGGTCTATCAAGCACGAAGTTCAATGCAGGCGGCGACACGGACTCACTTGCTAATACTACGGCGGTGGCTGCGGCGGCCTCGCTCCCTTTTTCATCAACCTTCAGGTAGGTTTTCTGTACAACCTGACTGATGTGTAAAGGTTTATTTGAAATAGCAAAGAAATCGGCTTCACACTCAAAGGCATCTATTACGCCCAAATTCTGCAATACAGGAACTAGATCTATATTGGCATCTAACTCGAAGCGCGGCATGGAAACATGGCAGTCTGTTTTTTGATATTGAGTTATCCATGAAGACCATTTGTCAGCCTGCAATTGGCTTAGCAATTCAAAGAGAGTATGTTCTGCGCTTGGTTTGAGCAGGAGCATTGAAAGAGAGCTATCGCTGTATGACAGCAGAACAGATTCAAACAGTTCGTTTCTATAATATGGGATAGATTGAGGGTCAGACCAGACCATTGTAGGCACCTGTTTTATTGAGCCATCACCGCAGAAGAAATCTTTCTCCTTTGTATAGGGCTCGTCAAACTGGCACGCCCAGTTTCCCTTGAAATAGAGCGCATTAATCAACACAACAACATCAAGTGGGTCTAGAGCTTTGAGCAGTTCACTGATCTTGTCTTGCGTTTTCTCAGCAACCCACTTATTAATAGCTTCTAGCGTTGCTGGATCTTTAAAGAAAAGAGATACGGCCTCGGCATTGAAGATATTGCGGCAGAGTTCTTCGTAGGTTGAATAGATCTGGAAATCCTTATCTACCCAAAGCGAGTTTGCAGAAAGATACTGCGTATCATCATCACCCGTTTCACTGATCGATAACTCTGTTGCTACGATTTGACGATTGAATTCTTCAGTTGAAACGTCAGAGATATGTAGCGCCTTTGCGATCTGTTCTTTGGTTTGATTTCTGGCACCGTTATAGGCCATTGCCAGCGCCACAGTCGCGCTATATGGTGATACACATACGGTTTCTTGGTCCGCACATAGGGCTACACAGCCGCGCAACAAATCAAAAGCAAATTCAGCGTGTCGATTTCTGTAAATCTCGTTCATGGTTTGTTCCCCATAATGACTATCCATTGGACTGCTGATTTGAATTGTTATTTGTGAGCCATTATACAGCAGGTTTTTCTGTTGGCAAGCAGTTAAATTTCTAAGTGCCTTTTAATTTGGGGTGAATTTACGGGATGGCATAGCGGTGTGGTTGGCACTGTTGGCCCCACCTTAATCCTCCTAGGGGAGGAGACCGTTGGAGGGTGCGCGATCTTCGGGGATATTCCGATAGATCGTGCGCTCCGTGGCAGCCCCTTTTGTGCCCCTCAGGTATCCCACGGGGAAGGCTAGGATCGGGCCAACGTTGCCAACCACACCACAACCTCATAACTCTTGGCGACACACTCTTTACCCTCATACTCAAATGCACCTTTAGAGAGCGGCTATCTCGCCAAACAAAAAGAGGGGCTGTCCGACATGTCGGACAGCCCCTCTTTTTGTTTGTAATCATTTACTCAACAACCACCCAATCACTCGCACTGCGCCCAAAGACCTCTGGCGAATACATCTCTTCTGCCTTGGCAGGAGCGGCGACGAACTCGCCGGGGGTGGTGGCGCGGACTACATACGTATAGTTGTGGACCCCGTCCCACAGCAGCGTGCTAAACGCCTCGGCTCGATCGTCGCGCAGGTTCTGGTGGTTGTACCACGTGCCTCGCCACCACCAAGTGGATGCGGTCGACTCGTCGTTTGGATCCGTGGGGATCTCCTCGGAGACGGCCAGCGCCGGGTTGATGATCTCGAAGCCAGCGGGCAGCGGATCGACCAGCGCTACGTGATAGCGCCGATTGTCGGCCACCATGGTGACGCGGGTGCGGACCCGTGCGCCCAGCTTGATGCGCCACGTGCCATCCTCATCCTGCGTCACGTCGTCGGGATCGTCCACCCCTTCGTAGGTGCGCTGTACCACAAAGCCCATCTCTTCGGGCGGCATTTTCAGATCCGTTGGCGCATATTTCAGCCCCAAACGATAGTAGAGTCGACCCGTGCCGTCATTAGCGATAATCAAATCCTGCGTACCGTCGGAGCCTGACGCCGTGGCCTCGCGGGCAGAAACGGCTAGATACTCCATTGGCACGTCGATGCTGTGTCGATCCGTGGATCGACCTTGGAATTCATGACCACCCACGTACTCATCACCCAGCCAGACATTTGCCACAAAGTCGGGCGTCTGCGCTTCGAAGGTGTTGAAGTAGGTGTCCAACGCCAGCAGAATGAATGAGTTCTCTTGTGTGTTGCTCCAGCGGCCGCGCGTGCGCTGTGCCAGCAGACCGGTCACCACCTTGGGGATCAGGTCGCTGTTTGGCTGATCTGCAATGAGGGCGTCCAGAATCACGCCATCGGTGCGGCGGTTGGAGTGCAGCATTAGGTATTCATCTTCGCCATATGATGTGGTGAAGTTGGCCGCGCCCGCGGTTTCGACTGCTCGGTTGTTGAAGTGACGCCGGATCTCATCCGCTTCGGTAACCGAGGCTGCATCTGGACCGAGAATGTGCAGCAGCCATGCCGATCCTTCCAGCGGCATGTTGTCGATACCGGCTTCGGCAAACAAGTTGCGCGCCTTGCCCGGATCCACATCGCCCATTTCGTTACGGGTAAACAATGCGTAGGCACTGAGCGCCCAGCGTGTGCGTTGGCTGTACCATGGCGGATAGTATGATTCAATGTTGCGCAGGTACGTTAGCGAACGCTGCTGTGTCTCGCTCGACACGTCGAAGCCTTTCTCTTTGGCAAGCTGCAATGCGTGCGCCACGTAGATGCTGTAATAGGGAAGTGACTGGCGGTTACGCACCCAAACTGGGAAGCCGCCATCACCGTTTTGCATTCCTTCTAATGCGGCGATATCTGTGCGCACCTGCGCTTCGATCACGTCCGCATCGGGCAGATCGTCCGCGTCGAACGCGGTGAGCACGTCGCGCAGCGCAGCCACCGCCATAATGCGCGAAGCTCGCTGTTCGGAGCAGTCATACGGATACTCGACCAGGTAGAGCAATGCATCGGTTAGCGCCTGCAGCGCAGTGGACGAGGTGTCGATTTCGAGACCGCCAAATTGCGTAAAGACATCTTCGGGGGCGAGCAGTGGCTGTGTCACCGCCACGGGGCCGTTGGTCGACCCGTCGATGACGCCATAGGTGGCGAAGGCTTCGGTCGTTGCGGGCGTGTAGATTGGAATATCGTCTACGACTGCGGCGTCCGAATACGAACCGGCAACCGCCGCGAGTTGGAACCGGGCCTCCCCGGCACTGATCGTCGTGGCTGGGAAGCGCACTTCCACTCGGTCATTTGCGGGCACAAGCACGCGCTGACCGACCTGCTCCCCACTCGCTTCTTCCTGAGACTCGTTTGCACTAAAGTGGATGTTGCTGGCCTGCGCCACAACGCTTACCTCCATTGCTTCGTCAGTCTGATTTTGGATCACGACGGGCAATTCGAAGCTGTCGCCAAAGCGCAAGAAGCGTGGGGCCGACGGACGCACCATCAGCGGCAAGCGTGCGGTCAGGTTCGATTCGGCGCTGCCAAAGTGATTTTCGCCCGCGGCAGCCACGACCATAATTCGGTAGCGTGTCAGGTTATCGGGCAGATCCACGTCGATGGTGGCTTGGCCGTTGGCGTCGGTGGTCACTTCGGGGGCAAAGAGCGCCAGTGGATTGAAGTTGGTGCGCACTTGGATCGACTCGGGTCCGTCAGCAGCTTTTTGATAGGCCATCTCTCCATCTGCTGCATCATCTGACGTGGCATCATCCATCTCCATCGACTCCATGGCAGCAGATTCCATCATTGGGGCGGGTTGTGCTGGAGCCACTGCGCCCATTGCCCCCGCTGTCGCCATCGCGCGTGTATTCATTCTGGACTCATCACTTCCGCCGCCCATGCCGCCAGCAGCCATTGGCATGTTTTGCGCCAGCTCTAATGGGTTTGCCAACACAATGGTCGATCGGCTGTAGTATGAGCCCAGCCGCGAACCATAATCCCGATAGAAGGTCTCAATCGGGTCGGCCAACTGATAGTTCGAAAGCGCCAAGACTGCTTCGTCCACAATCACGGCCACCAACTCTGCTCCTTCCACCGCATCGCCATTGGCATCGGTCAACGTCACATCAATAGTCGTCGACTCGCCCGGGCCAAGCGCAGATTGTGCAGGGCTAACTTCTAGCGCCAGCGTGCGCGAAACGGGCGGAATGCGCAACGTCATTTGAGCCGAAGCAAAGGCTGGTCGCATCGGCAATTCGGGATCGGCATCGCCTGCATCATTGACCCGCTCGGCTGCGCCCACTACGTCGACCTGAATATTCAACACCGGGATCTGATCATCCTCAATTGGGATCGTCAGAATCGTCGTCTCTTCGGTCATTTCAAACGATTCGGTGCGCAGAATGCCGTTGCGGCTAATGGTCAACAGACCCTGTGCTGGTGCAAAGGGAGACTGCACCAAAATCTCGGCCACATCGCCCGGCGCAAATTCATCCTGCGAGGGGATCAGCGTGATCTGCTCGCGCTCGATGTTGCGCGCCGGTGGTCGCTCGCCGCCACTCACCCAGCGAATCAACTTCGTTTGGTTGGCGCGGCCCGACCGATCCGTTACCGTTGCCGTAATCTCATAGCGTCCACCCTCTTCCGTGGCGAACTCGCACATCCGTTCACGCGTTTTGGGGAAGGCGGTCGACATTAGTGTACATTCTTGCACGTCGGCTTCCACCTCAACATGTTCGGTCCCTTTGCGCTGCCACACCATACGCGCGGCCTGCATTGTCACCGTGCGTCCGGCCACCGCCTTGCCGTCCACATCGGTCACAATCGCGTGGATCTCAATCGGCTCGCCTTTACGCACAAAGTACGTGTCGCTGCGCAGCCCAACGTATAGCTCCGATGGATGCACCATCAATGTTGTCGAGGCCGACCACGCCTGTCGATTGACGTCCATCACGCGGCCATTTGCCACCACGCTATAGGGCTTAAAGCCAGCCTCTTCATTCGTGGGGTCGGCAAAGTCGATAGTCAAAAAGTGCTTACCGTCTGCATCCGTTGCGCTGCTAAAATTCGCAAACGAACTTTCATCGCGATATCCGCCACCGCCAAAGTAGACGCCGTACCACCATGGTGTTTGCTCGCCAAAATCGTAGTCGGGCCAGTTTGGCGGCGAATAATTTGTCGGCGACGCGGTTACATTCCAAAAGGTCTCCGCATTAGGCAGCGCACCACCGGCAAAGTACCCGGCCTCGGCAAAAATCGTAGCGCTGTCACCATAAAAATATGGTCCTACCGTCTCGTTGCCAGCCGTTACCTCGAACTCCGGTCGGCGGAACTCTTGAATCTGAATTTGATGCCAATACTCGCGACTGTTTAGATCGCCAGAGCCATCCAAAATTGTCAGCATCAAGCTGGCATAGCCCAGATTTGTCTTTTCGGGCAGCGTCAGCGCAAAGTCAAAACCACCAGCGCGATTTAAGCTTGCCTCGCCCTCGGCCAGATCATTACCCTGCGGCCCCATCAATCGATAGCGCACAGCTTGCGATCCCGTGTAGAGCGCAACGCCGCCGCCCCTCTTCTGCTCGATCTGGCGAATCCAGCCTTTAATATGCACATCTTCGCCCGGCCGATACATTTGGCGGTCGTCCAAAACATACCACGCCAGTTGGTCGATTTCCGTGCGGCTACTCCACGAACCATAGCCATAGGGGCTAGGCGTCAGCAGCGTCATTTCATCGCCGATTTGCCCAACCAGCACCATTGTTTCCGTATCACTAAGTGTTTCCGTATCACTAAGCTCAAGCAATGCCGTGCCGTCCGCGGCAGTTGTGCCTTCGGCAGAAACGTTGCCACCCTCGCCGATCAGCGAAAGTTCAACGCTCGGTACGGGCGATCCATCGTTTAAGCTTGTAGCCCAGGCAACCATCTCACCCTGCTCTACAAACGCATCCAGCCCGACGGAAGTAACTTGCGCCCACGTTTGGATAGGCTCGGTGCGACGGGTATCTAACGGGTTGTCCACAATGACAATCACGTGGCCCGTGCTGCTATTGCCCAAAGCCGGTTGCAGATCAATCTCAGTTTCGATCAGCGTATCCGTTTCACCCTGAAACTGTATCATCTCTTCCAAGATGAGCTCACCGGGTGGCTTGGGTGGTTTGTTCGTTCGATAGTACTCGTTGCGATAGGTAAGGTACGCGGGCCAGTCGCTTGCTTCCACCGCATAGAGGCGTAGCCGTGCGGCTGGGTAGTTCATCGAATAGATAGACACCGCGGGCGAGGCGTCCGACGGATCCACCGTGATTAAATATTGTTGCGGGCCGCTCAACTGCGGGCGGGCCGTGCCAACCGCAAACGTCAATTCGGCATCTTCGCCCAGCGTTTGCCCAAATGTATCTTGCACGTCGCCGCTCACCGTCACCGTATATTCGGTTTGGCCCTGCGTCGCGCCGCGGATCATCAGATTAGTGCCGCCATAATCCACAATCATGCCAGGAATCTCTGGCTCTACCGAGATCCACTCTGGGTCAAAGCTTTCTGAATTAAGCTGGTTGTTAAAGCGGATGAGGAAGGGGTCATAAATCGGCTGGCATTGACCACCATAGCCACAGAGATGCTCCTCGATAATCAGCGGTGCATAGGTGCGGAAGCTAAAGGATTGCACGCTCTCCGTCGTCAGTGGACCTTCTGCCGATGGCGTACCGGCCAGCACATCCACCGTAACCGTGGTTGCAGGCGGGAAGTCACCGTCGGCGCGGAAAGCGATCCAGCGTCTGTCTAGGCTCTTTTCGATCAGTGACGCCATGCGTGAACTTTCTTCTGCTTCGGCGGCTAGTTCTTCGTCGCTCAATAGCTGCAATGCGTACTGCTCGCCACCTGCGCTGACGTTGATATTTGCCAGCACTGCTTCGGGATCGATTATCTGATCAAAGCGGATAAAGATTGGCGCATCCAGCCCTTGCGGTGTTCGTCTATCGGGCGCAAACGTTTGCACCACGGGCGCGAGCGTGCGGAAGCTCCACATAACGGCTTCGGCCAGTTCGTTGCCCGTTGCCGACGTTGTCCCGGCTGGGATCTCGACGGTATATTCGGTCGCCTTGGGGAAGCGATCAATCTCTGTCCCGCCCTCTTCCGCACTATCATCTTCAAAGCGGTATTCAAACGAGAGCGTGCGCGTACCCAGCCATTTCCACACGCCGGGTAGTGCGGGCGTAATCTTGACAGGGACATCCTGCTGTCTCAGATCTGCAAGCGTTGCCAGCGGAACCATCGGCTGGTTGAAGGTCACATTTAGGAAAGGGGCAATCGGCAGCTCACCTTCGGGCGCAAAACGCAACACTTCCAACGGTCCATCCGCCACGTCAACGTCATTGGGTACACTCTCTTCGGGTGGGAAGGTCGCTTCGATCACGTCGCCGGTGCGCGGGGGCGGCAGCGGCTCATCGGGCAGCCGAAACTCCTGCTCATCATCCTCATACACGGGCAGGGGTGAAAGCAGCGTGCTGATCTCGTTAACCTCATCGGCACTCAGCGGAGTCGTCTCTGCCACCACGCGTTCATCTGATTGTTCGGGTGCTTCTGCCCCTTCGCTCAGCGTGATGCGCAAGCCGTTTTGCTCAGCCACATCTTCCTCCTCTATAAATTCTCTCTCCATAAATTCATCGTTGTATTCGACTTCATACTCAATGGTTGCTGGCTCTTCGGCAGCCGCTGGTGCTTCTGTCGGCAATGGTACAGGCGCGGGTGTTGGTGTTGGCGCTGCCGGTGCTGTTTGCTCTAGCTGACGCGCGGTATCTCCCGATGCTGCATAGCTCGCCGCGGGCAGTGCAAGGGGCGGCACAACCATAGCCATCACCATGAGTAGCGAAAAGAGTGTATGGGCTAGTCCCTTAGGAACCGGGGGATTGAACTTTTTGGGCATTGTTTTGCTCCTGATAATTATGAATGTATTGTTTTTGGTGCTTCTTATTTTAGGACGGAGCGCATGGGTTAATTGTTCCGTAAGGAATGTGACGGTGTTGGACCTCACCCTAGCCCTCACGGTCGTTAACGTAAGATACTCTACAAAACAGCCTTGCTATATAGAAAAGTGGGGGCCTAGCGATCGTACAGGCATAATATATATATCGTGCCTTGCATTGAATATCTCTAAAAGATCGCCATTTCCCCACGCGAATCACACGGGACGGGAGCGATATATCGTTCCCCTACGATTTTAACCGAATCTCTGCGGGTGCAAGCTCGAATCTGGTCGAGGTACCAGCAAATCTGGTCATCACTGGAAAAACGAAAACCGGCCCAGAAACTCCTGCAAAAACGGGATCGCGCCTGCGCCCGCCAGAATCATAATAATGTATTTGATCGTTTTACCGAGTGCGACCGCACTAAAGAAAGAAATCACGTTCATCTTCAACGTACCGGCAATAATGCCCGCCACATCAAAAAGCGGAAAAGGAAATGCAGCCATTAAAAAAAGCAACAGCGCCCCGTATTTCTCTGTCGCCTTGCGAATCCACTCGACCTGCTTTTGATGCTTGTCAGCGATCAACCCACGCCCCGTTACGCCCGCAATATAGCCGCTCATTTCGCCACACGCGCTGCCTAGCCCTGCCGCAATCCCCAACAAAATTGGATCCAGCGCCGCACCCATCGCGATCACAACTGCAATGCCGGGTGCCGGTAACACAATCGTTGCGCTGGCAATCAGGCTGATGACAAACGCACCAATATAACCCCACTGCCCCGCCCACTTCGTCCACTCTGGATTTAGCGCTAACCAAAAGCTAAAGATGGTGATAAGCAATACAATAACAACGCCCAACCAGCGGGTCAAGCGCTGGCGGTGAGATGATTGAATCGGTTTGGTCTGAAGTGTGGGGGTCACAGGATAGCTGCCGGAATAAGAATTGGGCGTCGGTTAGATGAACACAATAGATTAGGATATCCGATTGGCGTAAGTGCGGTTTCTATATCGCACGAGCTCGCGCATATTTACCATCATCCGCAATCTGGCATTGAATATGCCTATTAATATTTATGCGATATGGAAATTGCACCTACATTTTGTACATATACTCTTCTGCCAAATGAACCACGTCAAACGCTGCATTTGATTGGCGATTCAACTATATGCCGTTATTATATCACAATAAAAAAGGGGTAGCACGGTGATTTTTATCATCGTGCTACCCCTTTTTTATTGTTCACTAACTACTATATTTTGCAGTTAGGTATAAATGCTACTGCCCTCTACTCCATCTCAATATCGACCGACGTAATCACATCCTCCGCCGTCAATTGCTCTAGGATCTCGAGCCCCTCGATCAGTTGACCGAAGAAACTAAACTGCTCCGCAGATTGAGGCGGTGGCCCTGTTAAAGCTAACAGCAACTGCGAACCGCTGCTCTGAATAGAACCATCATCGTTTTGCGCTACAGGAATGTATGCAATCACGCCAGCCGCAGGTGCAATATCGGTTCCTGTCTCTGCTGCAAAATCGTAGCCTAGATCGTATGCTGTTGGCTGCTCTGTGGTCTCGTCGACAATTGCACCTGTAATCACAAACTGACCAGGATTTACCTGATTAATCGGCACGTTGTCGTAATAACCTAACTCAGCAACGACAACCAAATTATTGACCGCCATCGGTGCCGAAACAGCGTCCAGCTCATAGCGGATCGCGCCTTTGCTGGTATTAAATACGGCTGTATACATTTTGTCTGTATCAATGACCATTTCGGGCGCAATGTTAAACAGGTCGGCACGATCCGATTGACTCATCTGCGCCAGCGGTCGCGTGCTGCTGTCCATGCTGCTTGGGGCATAGGGCGTTGGCGTTGGCAGCGGCGTTGGCGTTGGTGGTGGAGGCGTTGGCTCGGGCAGAATGCTGGCGTCTGTCTCTTCAATTGTGATCGTGACAATTTCATCCCCTTCTGTCGCCGCAGTTTGCGGATCGCGCAAGGTAATGCTGGTAAGCGCTTCCATGCCCTCAACTACTTCTCCAAAGATCGTGTGGTTTCCATCCAGCCACGGAGCAGCACCTAACGTGAGGAAAAATTGGCTTCCGTTTGTGCCTCTACCCGCTTGCACACCACGGTTCGCCATTGCCAATAGACCGGAACGGTCAAATGAAAGGCCCGGAAAGATTTCGTCATCAAAATCATAGCCTGGTCCACCTGAGCCCATGCCGATTGGGTCGCCAGCTTGGGCCATAAAGCCATCAAGCACTCGGTGGAATGTTGTATTGTCGTAATATCCATCTTTTGCTAAGTAAACGAAGTTGTTCACCGTGATCGGCGCGCGATCCGCAAAGAGCTGTACCACAATGTCACCCTGTGCTGTCTCTAGCGTGGCATAGTAAAAACGCGATGGGTTGATTACCATTGGTGGCAATTCGGTATACATACCGTTACGCTCATCAGGCGTCAATCGAGCCGCTACGCCAAAGTCTACGTCAGCGTCATTAATGCTGCTTTCGTCAGCTGCGTCTTCGTCAGCGCCATCTTCGTCAGATTCCTCGGCTGCCTCAGCTTCTGGCTCCTCCGCAGCTTCCTCGGTTGCCTCAATTTCTGGCTCCTCCGCAGCTTCCTCAGTTGCCTCTACTCCTGATTCTTCCGCTGGTTCTTCGGTTGCCTCAGCTTCTGGCTCTTCCGCAGCTTCTTCAGTTGATTCTGATTCCTCTGCTGGCTCTTCGGTTGCCTCTACTTCTGGCTCTTCCGCAGCTTCCTCAGTTGCCTCTACTTCTGATTCTTCCGCAGCTTCTTCAGTTGCTTCTACTTCTGGCTCCTCTGCTGGTTCTTCGGTTGCCTCTGCTTCTGGCTCAGCTTCAGGGCTTGGCTGATTTGTGGTGATTATGCCACTGCCAGCATTGCCAGGAAGATTCGATTCTGTTTCTGGTTCTTCGGTTGCCTCAGCCTCTGGCTCCTCCGCAGATTCTGCGGAAGATTCCTCAGTTGCTTCTACTTCGGATTCAGATTCTTCGACGGGTTCCTCGGTTGCCTCAGCTTCTGATTCAGATTCTTCGACGGGCTCCTCGGTTGCCTCAGCTTCTGATTCTTCCGCAGATTCTTCGGAAGATTCCTCAGTTGCTTCTACCTCTTCCTCTGCCGCAGGTTCTTCGGTCGCTACAGCTTCTGGCTCTTCCGTTGGATCAGGCGCATCGGTGTCGGCTGGGGCTGCGCTTTCCGCTGGTGTATCGCCTGCATCTGCACCGTTTGCGTCTTCGTTCTCGTCCGATCCACAACCGGCTACAGCCAGAAGTAGAAGAATAGCGAATAGAGAAAAGAGATGGCGCAACTTATTTTTGGATAAGTATGTGGTGAATTGGGATAGTTGTGAGAAATTCAAACTTTACTCCTGAGTTATGATTAAATGTAGATTTGATAAATTAAGGTTATGGGTACTAATAATCGATATTATAGTCAACTTTGAATAAACGGCCAAAGAAAAATATGTCGTCACTGCTCATGTCGGACGCCACCACCACGAAATTCGAGCCACCAAATTCCATAGAGTGCTAACATAATGAATGCCGACCCAACCGCAATCGCCTCGGTTAGATTTGCCTGCGTTAGAAAAACGGATGCCAACCCCACCGCACCGGCTAAGAGGTAACAGATTAACACCGCCTCGCGTTTGCTATTAGTTAATAGCGCCAGCCGGTGGCTAATATGATCTTTGCCTGGCGTGGTTAATGGATTTTTACCCTGACGTAAACGGCTGATGGTGACGAGCGTTGTGTCGAAAATGGGCAGCGCCAAAACTAAAAGTGGAATCATCCACGTAATGCTCTTGCTATTAGCCGGAAAGCGTAATTTGATCCCAACAGCGGCTAGTAAAAAGCCGATAAAGAGACTGCCTGTATCGCCCATGAAGATATGCGCCGGATTCCAGTTATAGATGAGAAAACCTGCGCAGGCTCCGGCCAATGCGGCGGCTAAGGACCCCACCATGTATTGATCACTCATTGCAGCTAACAAAGTAAAGAAGACTGCAGCGATCATGGCAATGCCACCAGAAAGGCCATCCATATTATCAAGCAGATTCATCGCGTTTGTAATTGCGATCACCCAGAAAATGGTCAGCACAATATCGAGCCAATTATTAAAGAGCTGCACCTCCACACCGGTCAGAATCAATATGCCCGCAGCCAACAACTGCCCGCCGAGCTTTACATAGCTGCCTAACCCCGAGCTGTCATCAATAATGCCAATTAGGCTAACTAGCGAGGCACCCACAAAAATGCCGATCACCTCGTTGATATGGCGTCTGTCGCCAAGAAAAACAAGCGCCAAAATGAAGGCAATATAGATCGCCGCGCCGCCCAATAACGGTACGGGGTTTAGGTGAACTTTACGCGCGCCAGGCGAATCGATCACACCGAAACGCAGCGCTACCTGTCGCATAATTGGCGTACCACCAATCGCAATGACAAGCGCGCTGGCCGCCATCAGAAAGTAAGGTGTCATAATAGCTATTCCAATGTCGCCAAAAGATCATCAATCGCGGCAAGCTGCTCCGCCGGTGCAAGCGTCTTGGCACGTTCGGCAAACTGGCGCGCCTGATCAACTTGCCCCTGTTCGCTCAAACTACGCGCAACCTCGAATGGATATTGATAGTTGTCTGGCTCAACAGCCATCAATTTTTGGGCTACCTCAGTAATCTTCGCTTCGTTACCTGCGTTTTGATATAAGGCCAAAAGTGCTCTGAGAACATTGGCATTGTTTGGGGTCAGAAGGTCCATCGCTTCGTACTGCGCAGCGACATTTTCTGGCTGCTCAAGTGAACGATACGCCTCAATCAAAAATTGGTGGATAGACATGCGGTTTTGAACATCATCCGCGCCTAAAGTAGTAAGCGCTCTTTCGCCCCACTCGACTGACTTTTCGGGCTGCCCTGCGTCGCGATACAACACAGCCAAATTACGCATGGCTGCAAAGTTGCTTGGCTGAACGTCGAGCACTTCCTCGTTTGCGTTGATTGCTCCATCATAATCACCAAGCTGCGCCAACGCCACACCTAAAAAGCTCCACATCTGAGCCGACGGGCGATGGCGTCTGCTCTCTGTCATTGCTTCGATGCCGGGCTCTAATAGATCGATAACTTTTTGAGGCTCTTCTTGCGGGTTATAAAATTGAGCCAGTAGCAGGTAAGTCTGTTCGAACAGATTATCAATCGAAAGGCTGCGTAGGTAAGTCTCTTCGGCCAGCTCCCGTTCGCCACGGGCTTGATGCGCATTGCCCTTTTCATTCCAAAGATGGGCTGCATTCGGGCTAAGCGTCGTGGCCATCGTATATTGATCTAAGCTCTGATCCAACTTTTCTTGACGAAAGGCTGGATCGCCGCCCATGTCTGCCCAGGTACGGTAGAGGCGCGCTCGGTTAGCGGTATGATCCGTATTAAGTGGGTTAACGCGCTGCGCCTCTTCGAGGATGATTTCGGCGGCACGTAGAAGCTCTGCTTGGCTCATCTGCGAAATATCGGTTGGCTGGAGCGCCAAGACATCGCGAAATGTTGGCGCACTGCCCAAACTTCTTGTCCCTTGTTCGGGTGCAGCCTTTGCTTGTTCAAGCAGGCTTCGACCCAAGAACAACATGTAGTGATCCTCAGTCGCACGTGATTGAAGCGCACGCCGATAGAGTTCTATACTATTGACCCATTCTCGGCGGCTGTCGAACTGCTGCCCTTGTTTATAGATGATATCGGCTTTAACCAATCCGATATTCACGCTGTTGATAATCATAAAGATGAGAACGCCCAGTACGACCGCGGCACCAGCCCCAAAAAGGGTCCGATTGCCCGATTCTTTGGCGGTAGAGCCTTTACTGACAAGCCACGGCCACGCATTAACGATGCCTGCGCCCAAAATCCACAGCACCATCACCCACGTAAAGAGCGCAAAGTGACCGGCGACCAGATCGAGTTGATAGGAAAGCATATCGCTATCGGGCGGCACGTCGTTTCCCGTAACCGGTCCAAGTCGACTGCTTTGGATCAGACTATAAAATAACCACCCACCCCAAACCACGGCTGCGTACAAACCATATCCACGCAACCACCAACTTAGCGATGGATTCGACTCTTGTCGCAGCGCACGAATTGCTAGCGATAGTGTGCTGCCACTCAAGAAAGTAAAGGTAATAAGCAGGAAGATGGCCGGTGTCTCCCCTGCAATGCTATTCATAATTACCGCAAACGGGTTTTCGATACGCTGGCTATTCGTCGTATAGATAAAGACAAAGGTCAAGAAGATCAGCAAATCGGTCATCACCGTTGATGGGAGCGCACCAATCGCTGGCTGTTTTGTTCGCTGATTCGAACGACCGCGACGAGCACTGCTTGCTTTCTGCTTAGACTTTTTCTTGTTGTTCTTCTTCGTCTCTTCGAGCTCACCACCGTCAAGCGAACTGTCCCCCAAAGAGCCATCTTCCTCTGCACCATCAAGAGCGAGAAACGTCTGCGTGGCGGCGAAGTTTGACGACTGTGCCCAGCGCATACCCAGCGTCAGCAGCAGGGCCGCCTCGATCCAAAAATAGGTGCGCGTTGCGGCAATTGCAATCCCAAAGTGGATCTCGACAAAGTGAGCCACAATTGTGCAGAGCAGAGCAATGATCAATAACTGTCGCGGCGTGTCGGCTGGATTGGGTTTGAAGCTGCGATGCAAGAATGAAGCCACCATCAAATAGAGCACTAAGCCAAACATCAATCCGGCAGGTAGCGCAACGCCAAGCAAGCGCCACTGTTCACCATCGCTTATGTATGCAAATGCAATGCCCCCAATGCTAAAGCCACCAAGCAGCAGCGCAAAAAGTAGTGTATCTGCCTGATTTCTGATTAAATTCAGCCAGCGTAATGACCAGTAAAAGATCGCAATAAAGAGCGACATGTAAGCCAAAAAGCCAAGAAGCCCCGTAACAACTATCGAGTCCCACGTTTCGTTATGCGCTCGATCCGGGCTTGCGTTTCGCGCTTCCCAGTGGGCCAACTCTGGTGGATAGAACGGGTTGTATGCGATCCACATTGCTTCGGGGCCATAGCCCACCAGCGGGCGCAGCGGGTTGATCGTATCCGTACTCTGATCGGGGAAGATTAGCGCATCGTGCGGCAGGCTCATGTCGGCTGCACCCTGCCAGATCAAGGTACGCACCTTGGCCGTTCGGCTCTCAAAATCGAGCAATTCGGTCAAGCGTCCCACATAGGGCACCGATTTCAGCGGCTCAAATATGGGGGAGGTGTTCATCAAGAAAATAAGGGCCAGCCCCAGCACGCCAACGCCAACCCAGCTCAGAACGAGTGGAAAATGGCGCTTTGGACGCAGCGCGCTAATCAACAAGAGCACAAAAAGGTAGAAGCCCAAAAAGAAGCCTAGCCACGGGCCACGGCTTTGTGTCCACGCAATGGCCAAAAGCTGAAAAAGAAAGATAAGAAAATATGCCGACCCAGCCATGACCGCAGGAATGTCGAGTGAGTCTCCTTCGGAATCGCTCCCCGAAGTCAGCATAAAATGGAAGCTGCTGTAGATGCGTTCCATCGTGAGGAAAACAGCCATAATCAGGTATGCAGCAAGGAAAATTGCGTTGCCCGCATTCGCGGCAATACGGATGCTCACGTCCCCACCCCAAGGCAGCGGATCCAGATTATAGTGTTGAAAAATACCATAAAATGCAATCGGTAGGCTCGTCATAATGATTACGTGCTGCAACCGGCGGATCTGATCCGGGCGGCGCAAATGGCCCATGGTCAGCAGCGCAATAATCACATAGCTCAAAAACGTATAGGTCCCCTGCAAGCGTTGATACGATCCCCACCAGCTAACAAAGCGCGCCACGCTGAACATTGTGCTGAGCAAATAGGCGACAATCAAGAGAAGAATAGGGATAATAAACGGAACAGACCAGACTCGTTGCAGCATCGATTTATCATTATCGCCATCTACATTGTTTTCACCAGCTACTGTCGAAAACGCTGGCAACCATGGGATTCCCCCAGCGGCAAGCTTAATCAACCACGCCATAAGCATAATTAGTGCAACCGAGCGCACAAGACTAACTTTGTCTGGTTCGAATACGCGACTTGAAAAGACATTAAAAAACATCGGAGCGACTACAAGAGCAGCAAGCCATCCGGCCTCGATTGCCCCTTCACACCAATGTTCGATTTTGGTTTTAGCGTTCATAGATAGTTCTATCGAGTTATTGAATAAAATAATAGGGTGTGATGGCGTAGCCATCGCACCCAGGTAAATGGTTCTAATTCTGTCAGAATTGGTGGGAATGCCCAAATGTTAGCGAGGCGGATTGTAGGGGTAAGATATATCGCGCCCAAGATTGATGTTCCTGTCAACTATGCTGGGCACGATATATCTTACCCCTACAGGTTTGAATAATCTTTTTTCGAACCAATTGATATCCCACCCAATCTGATAGAATTAGAAATGGTTAAAGTAAAAAGTCTCTATAAAACATTATAGCATATATTGTGAGAAGGGTTAGTAGTACATTTGACCTAGCTCACGCTTAGAAGTCTTTTGAAGATGTACATAGATCAACACAGATCCAGACATGGTCGGCAAAACATCCATGCGTGACCATGAGGAGACAAAATAGAGTAACAGATCCGACTTGAGTAAGTTCGATTTCTATATCGCACAATTTGACCACCCCGACATCGTCCGCTATGTATCCACAATATGATCTTATTTTTGGGTTTTCAATGGTTTTGCGGTACAGGTATAGACTATTTCGCTCTTTCACGTTCCAACTTACTTGACCGCCAGCAGATCTCGATAAAGCGCATCAATTTGATCAACCATCTTGCATGCGCCAAACTCCGCCACAGTCGCGCAGCCTGCTGCACCCATCTGTTTTGCTAACGCAGAATCGGTCACCAGATCGGCAACTGCGTCGGCCAACTCCATTGGTTTCCCCGGTGAACTTAAGTATCCATTGACTCCGTGTTGCACCGCCTCCGCAGTCCCGTCAATCTCGGTTGCCACAATCGGCAAGCCTGCGGCCATCGCCTGTGGCAAAACGCGCGGCAGCCCCTCCCACAGCGACGAAAGCGCAAAAATGTCGAACGCAGCCATCAACTCGGGGATGTCGCGCCGCAACCCCGTTAGCACAACGCGATCTGCAATGCCCAGCTCGCTCGCAGTCGTTTCCACCTCGGCCCGCAGCGGACCATCCCCCACCATCACAAAGTAAAGAGATGGCGACCGCTCACCCCAGTCGCGTGCCAAAAGCGCCGCGGCCATGCGCAAAAAATCGAGCGGCGCTTTTTGGGGCGACAGGCGCGTCACCGTGCCGATCACCATTGCGTTGTGCGGAATGCTAAGACTCTCACGCATCTCCGCGCGCGACACCCGCGGATGACCAAAGCGCTCAAGCTCGATCCCGCTGCGGATCACCACATAATCATCTACGCGGCCAATTCCATCTGCCAACCCTTTGTCGATATTGCGCGGTGACACCACAATCAACTTATCCGTAATCAGCAGCGTCAACTTTTCTAGCGCAATGTACAGTCGTTGCACCAACGGGTGTTGACGATCGTGGTGCCCCCAACCGTGAACCGTGTGAATAATAATCGGCACGCCCGCCCATTTTGCCGCCCAACGCCCAAGAATGCCCGCTTTAGAGCTATGCGTATGCACAATCTGATAGCCATTGCGCTTGATAAAACGGGTCAGCCGAACCAGAGCCATCAGATCCTTAATCGGGTTGATCTCGCGCACAAAGGTTGGCTCAATCGTCAGCGGAATCCCTCGCTCCTGCACCGTTTCAATCAGACTGCCTTCCGTACCAGTTTGTGGCCCACAATAGACATCGACCGCCCACTCCGTCGGGTCGAGCAGCTCGGCAGTGAGCATAGTATTCTCTTGCGCGCCCCCAATGATTAGGCGCGTGATGGGGTGGAGAACTTTCACTTTCATAATTTTACCGATTGAAGCACCTGCAATAATTTAGGGCCATTAACGGCAGTGCAATAGCGTTCTTCGACGCGCTTGCGCCCAGCCAAGCCAAACGTCGTGCGCAGCGCCGCATCAGTAATCAGGGTCGTTAGGCTGCGGTGCCACGCCTCATCGCTTTTGGCCAAAAAGCCAGTCACGTCGTGCGTCACAATTTCGCTATTTATCCCAACCGGCGACGCCACCACAGGCAGGCCAACGCCCATATATTGGATGGCTTTAAAGCCGCCCTTTCCACGAGTCCATGGTTCGTCGGCTAGGGGCATGATGCCGATGTCAAACCCCTGCAAGTCGCTCAACTCATTTTCGAGCCGCCACGGACGACAGACAACATTGACCCCCGCCATTTCCACCGTGCCGCCCACAATCTGCACTTCAATATTGTGCTCTGCGTTAAGCGTTCGCAGCACGTTTGCCAACTTTGCCACATATTGAAGATTTGTCCCGCTGCCGACCCAGCCAATAACGATTGGTTTGTGCGTCTGCGCCTTCTGTGCAGCGCATTGTGGCGGACGGATTTGGTAGAACTCGGCGTCAATTGACGAGGGAATGAGTGTGATCTGTTTCGTGTATTTGCTTGCGTACTCGTGCAGCACCTGATTGCCCACTATTACATGCTGGCTTGCCTGAATGATCTTCGCTGTTTTCTGCGGCTGCTTGAGCCAACTCGCCCAACGATTTGCGTTGCTGGATCGCCGTAAATAGATGGCATCGTCAAAGTCATAGAGTATGGGGCAGCCAAGCCGCGCAATCATTTGCTCCACAATGGCTGGGCCAAAGGGTAATGCTTCACGTTGCACGAAGACTGCATCAAAGCCGCGAGATCGCCCAATATCCCAAAAACGGCGTATGGTTTGTTTAGCAAAATAGGCTGCTTTAGTTGTCGTACGCCCGGGCTGATAAAGTACTTTAAAAAACTCATCCGAATCGATAAAGCGGCTAACCGTAACGTTGATGCCGTTGGCTTGTAAATAGGGCAAATATTGGTAGACGCGGTAACGCGAACTTGGTGCCTGAATTGGGTAGGGAAGAATAAATAGAACGTTCACAGGCAAATCACAATCGCCGCAGCACGTAACGAATTTCGTAGCAGGGAATTAAGTAACAAAGATTTTCTTCGTAAAATTCCTGCATCCAATAATTTATATTAAAGAGCGCGCCCCACACTCGCTTAATGCCATAGCGCACATAAAATGGTGGCGGCGATTTAAAGGCCAAATCAACCGCGGTTAGCTCAAATGTAAGCACCCGCTGATAGGTTGGCACTTGGCGCTGAAAAAGCGATGACGAAGCCAAATAGCAGAATGTATAGAGCCCAAAAAAGCGTTTGTGCGTATAGTCCGAATAGTAATATGGGTTCGAAAAGTGGGGCACGGTTGCCTCGAATTGACCGTTTGGCTTGATGACGCGCGCCAGTTGGTCGAGCAACTCTTCCAGATTATCGAGATGCTCGAAGACATGATGGGATGTCACAAAGTCCACTGAATTTTCGGGGAACGCAGCCAGCACCGCGACGATGTCGCCCACAATATCGACCGCTTCATAATCGAGCATGTCGATCCCAATTGAGTTGGGCAAGCGCTTTCGATTACCGCAGCCAAGCTCTAACTCGACCGTTTGATGTTTGGAGAGGGTCGGCAGCAGATTATGTTTATCGTTAAAGGAATCTGGTTGGGTCATGAACGCGCCCCTTGCTGCTTGCGTTGGGCAAGATAGGATCGAATTAACATGGCAAAGCCGCTACAGGTTTCGACAACTTGCTGGCGCGATCCGCGTGCGGCAGCACGCAGAAGGCGGGCAGGAAATTCTAGCAGGAAAGTCATAAAAAAAAGAAATACTGTTTCGATTGAAGAAAAATGTTTTTGCGCATACTGCATTCGGCTGCGCATGGAGTAAAAGAGCCGATGCGCACGGACGGCATCGGTTGCCCCCCCACCTTTGTGGTATGCGCTGGCTTCGGCAAAATAGTACGATTCAAAGCCCGCTTCTTTAGCCCGCAGCGCCAAATCCACCTCTTCGAAGTAGACAAAGAAACGCTCGTCAAACCCATTGCACAGATCATATACGCTGCGGCGCATCAAAAAGTAAGCACCAATAATTTGATCCACCGATTGACTTTTGGTTAACTCACCAGCAGCCATCATGTGCGTGGGGAAGAGGGCTGGCAAAAGTTTAGAAAGCCCCGACATTTTTCCAAGCAGTACGCGCATTGTCGGAAAACGGGCGGCGGCAATCGTTGGTTCGCCATCGTCGCCAATCAAATGGATCCCGCAGATGCCGATCTGTTGATTCTCTGCCCGCTGCATAAATGCGATGGGGCTGTGCAGCGAGTCGGCAAAGAGCTGTGTGTCTGGGTTGAGAAAAAGAATATACTCGGCGTTACCGGCACGCGCGCCTTGATTGCAAGCCGTTGCAAAGCCCAAATTTTGGGGATTCATAATCGTGCGGAGCGGCACAGGGATCTGCGTCAGCCCATCCATCGATCCATCGGTCGATGCGTTGTCCACAACAAAAACTTGTTTCAGGGTAAAGCCCGTTTGTGCAGCCTGTCCAATGGATCGGACGCAGTCGTGGACCTGCTCATTCGTGTTCCAGTTAACAATCACAATGTCGAGCATTGGTTCTGTTATCACAATTAGTTCCCCTCGTGGAGAGATTTGTAAAGTCCAATATATCTCTCGGCATTTTTGGCTGCGCTAAAGGTCTGCTTCGCAATTTCAACACACCTTTGGCTGATTACCTCGTAATTGCCGTCAATCTCCCGCAATTTTTCAACGATTGACCATTCGTTGCCAACTTCGTATGTGCAGCCGATGCCATGTTCATCTATCATCTTTGCTGCCGCCCCCACCGAACGATTGACGATCATTGGCAGCCCTGTTGCGAGATATTCGCCCGTCTTCGAGGCGATGACCGTATACCCTACAAGCTGCTCAATTTCATCCACAACGGTGTAATAGCAGAGTGCGCCATAATCTGCCGCTTGCAAAAACTTGCAAGTCTCGGTGCGTGAATGTGCCGCGTGGAGAATTGTCTCATCCCAGAGTCCGGTTTTCTCCAACTCGGTGCGGATCGGCGCATGGGGCGAGCGCGTGACAATGAACAATTTCGTGTGCGTATATGTCTGTTGAAACGCGCGGTACGCATCGACCAAGTTGGAGAGCGTGTGCCAACTGACATCGACCCCCAAGCTACCGACGTAAATCAATACGCGATCGTGGTGCGCAATGCCATACTCGGCCCGGATCGACTGACGCTGGGCCGTTTGTGCAGGCTGAAACAGTGCCAGATCTGTGCTGGTGTGAACGGTATGAATCACGCGATTTTTGGTCAACGAGCGGATGTGCTCGGTAAAGGTCTGCGAGACGTTGACCACCGCATCTGCTTGATCGAGTATCTCCTGTTCGACTCTCTTCCAATTGGTGTAATCTTTGCTGCCACAAGCGTAATAGTTCGCCAGTAAGCCTTCTTCGGGGAAAAGGCCACGTGTATCAAAGAGCATACGAAAATCGAGTTTATACATATCTTTCGTACGCAGCGCCACATATGCAGCGTGGTAGCCGCGACAGTGGACTACGTCGATCTCCCGTTGTTGGATAAAGCGCTGCAAAAAACGAAGCTGTCCAAGTTGAAAAAATGGAAAGTGAACGCGTTTGGCGTGAAACCATTTGGCCATAGCGCCGATCCAACGTGTGGAAAAGGGAATCTCCTCCACACCTAATTGCTGCTCGATCTTTTTGATACCAGCTTGATAGGCGGCTCGTTCGATTGTGGTGTATCGGTTAATAATCGGGATACCAGCCAAGAGCGAAAAGTTGATCCCAGGCTCGGTTCGCTTGATTTCTAACAGTTGACCCAGCACCTGATTTTCGTAAATTCCATCTTTAATGGGCACTTCGCCCCAGGTTAGGTAGAGTATGTTTGGTGGTTGCGGCATATTAGGATCCATGCCTAAAAAAGAGGTTGGTTCCTTTTCGCCCCAACCTCTGCCGAATGGGATTGACAACATTTTTTAGTGCCGCTTTAGGCAACCGCCAGTTGGTGCTAAACGCAAACTGAAGCGCAAGTGGCAGTTTGACTTCTTGCAGCCCTGCGTTGGATGCTAATTTGATGAGCGCGTTGTGATGAAAGCAGTTAATATGCTCTAATGGGCTGACCAGATTTAGCGAATTTCCCGATCCCTTTGCCGCCGACCAGTCCATGCTGGCTAAGCGCCTTCTTAGGTCATGGCCATCTGGCACGCTAACGTGGATCAACCCCGCTGGCTTGAGTGCTTGCGCCAAGTGTTTTAACGAATCGAGCGGCTCGGGCAGGTGCTCGAAAAGCTGATCCGCATTAATGAAGTCGAACTTGTGTGTACCGATCTCTTCCCAAGAGAGTACGGTAATGCCGTGAGCTTCTGCGTAATCGATACGAGCAGGCGAGAGCTCGTTGCCGTAAACATCGCAGCCAAATGCTTTAGCCATACGCGCCCATTTACCCCACCCCATGCCTGCATCTAAAACCTTTATTCCTGCTGGCATCTGCTGAAAATAGGCGAGCATTTGCATCACTTCTTGTGCATACTTTGCATAGTACGCCAAAGTGTTGATCTGCTTTTCATGACGTTCGAATACAACTCGCGGATCGATCCAGCGTTCGTAGAGAATCTCCATCAACTCGTCATTTGGGATATTTTCTTGGTAGATTAATCCGCAGGAGGCACACTTATTTAGTTTGTATTCCACGCCTTGCAAATAATGATATTCAATCCCTGGGCCAACAAGTGCGTAGGCTTGATCCAAATAATGCCGGATGCCAGCATCGTTAAACTCAGCGCGATACAATTGTCTGCTATCATTACTTAAGCAGGCTGGACATTGCGGTCGCTGCACAAAATATTCTGCCATTGGATTACGCTTTCTCTGAGAGCAATGTGTCGTAAAGGTCTCTAATCTTTTGCATCTCTGCTTCGGCATTGAGATGTTGTGCTGCCTGGTGCGCAGCGGTACGCATTCTCGTCCATTCTTGGGTCGTCGTCCCATTTAAGGTTGCGGCCAACGCTGTCGGTTCGAACGAAGGCGCGACACACCCCAATCTATACTGCTCCACAATTGCCTGCATCGACGGTGACGGGCCAATGCAGATGGCTAGTCCGGCTGTGATTCCTTCGAAAAATTTATTTGGCAGACAGTGCAGATAGTTAAAGGTGGCGGGCGGGATATAGTTAAATCCAACGTCAAACTCAGCCAACCGCTTGGCAATTGCTTCTGGGGAAACAGAGTCATGGAAAAATACACGTCCAGGAGCTACCCGCTTGGCATAGTCGCGCAAAACCCGAACGTATGGCGAGGGCATGAGCATAAAGTGGAGTGAATAGCGCTCTTGGCACAGGGCAATAGCGTCGATCATTACCTCGGGCTTGCGCAGTGCCGAAGCAACACCGTGATGAATCAACCGTATCTCTTCGGGGTTAACGGCATGGTTGGATACTGAGATCTGATACGGCGTATTCAGAATCACAGATGGTTCGAACAAAAATTGCTTAGCGTATTCATCTGCAAGAGACGGCGCAACAGTAGTTACCCAATCTGCGTTAGCTACATATTTTTCTAGAAAGTAGACGATACGCCTCTTTTTCCGCGGCCAATCTGCAAGATGCTCAAAGTGGCGCGGGGCGTACTCGTGCAGATCGACAATCAGCGCGGCATTTTGTTTCTGTGCCGCTTTGTATGCAAAAGGAACTGTATCCCAGTCATTGGCATGGTAGGCATCATGCGGAATTGCTAGCGCCTGCGACAGTGAACGATTCATTTGCCAACGCAGCGCATACTCGCAATCGTAAATGATGGGCAAATGTTGCCCGATGGACAATGCAATGGATTCGATAAAGCGACTAATTTCAAATGGAATTCGCTGACGTAGTTTCTGAAATCGCCCATCTTTTAAATCGGCCCAAACCGCACCTATAGATGGCGCGGTTACAATTAGCTTGCCTTTACCCAAAGAGACCCATCGGATATTCTCATTGTTTTGCCATTCGGGATGTGGCTCGCCATATCCAATGACTGTTAGGGCATATTCGGAACCAAGGCTGCGAATTTGGCGCAATACTCGTCCGTCTTCGGCAATTGGAGAAAGCGCTAGGATACAAATCGAGCGTCTGAAATCACTCATCTACACTGTTCCGTTGGGCAGATCCTTTGTCTTCCAGTAAAAAAATATGGCAGTACAAAATGTTAGCAAATAAGAGAGCGAGGATGCGAGTGCAGCCCCCAGGATGCCTAATTTTGGAATCAACAACAGATCAAACACTACGGTTAGCACGAGGCTTAGCCCCGAACTAATCGAATTGTATTGTGGAAACCCACGCCCTGCAATATCATTTGTTAGTACCTTTGCTGTGCCGAGCAAAATTGCGCCAGGAAGCAAAACTAATAAAGGCAAAAATGCGGTAATAAAAGCGTCTGTATAGACCAGTCGAATCAAAGGTTTGCCGACTATGGCTATGCCTGCCCCCAAAACCAAGCTGATTATCAACGTCGTCCGGAAAACTTGTGGCGTAAATCGCTTCATCTCCTCTTGAGATGAGGAGGCTGCTTTGGGAAAGATGACAAATCCTACAGCATTGGGGAAATACCATACGAGTTCGGCCAATCGCACCGAGACACTATAGATGCCAACGCTGGCTGGACCAAGAAAATAGTTGAGTATAAAAACATCTAACCGATAGTTAAAGAATTGCAGAACATTTCCAACATACCCACGCACCCCAAACTTTAATGTGTTACGCATGACGGAGCGATTATACTGTGGCCTGAATGAGGCGTCGTGTTTCTTTAGCTCGCGCGCCAAAAGCAAAAGTGTGACCAGCGTGCTTGCGATTGATGCAGCGACAGCGGCATAGATGCCAAACCCAAGCATGGCAATGGTCACCACTGTAAATAAGAACAACGTAATCGAGCCAGCCAGCCGGATCCAGTTAAGTTGATAAATTTGCTGCAAGCCCTGTAATATAGTGCTGAGATAGCCAGTCAACAAGGCAATTGGGAAGCCGGTCAATGCAAGAAAGAGTAGCCACAGTGGAACGCCTTGAAGAACAGACTCGGCGGCCCCCGTCGTGAGAAAAATCACGAAGAATATTAATCCACCCACTGTCCCGATTAAGGTAAATGCACTTGCGTTTGCTGTTAGCGTGGCGACGTTATATTGTTTATTGCCGGTGTAATAAACATTTGCGACGCCGATTCCACCATTGAGAAAAAGCCCTAATATAGCGGGGGCAAGCAATGCTAATTGCACAATACCTTTTCCGTCAGGACCAAGCCACCGAGCAATGATTACGGCATTGCCAATCGACACAATAAGCGAAATAGTTTGTATGGCTGCCGTGTTTCCAACATTTTTGACAAACTGGGTTGGATTTTGCAGCCGTGCTATCAACTTTCGCAGATCATTACTCAGCACGATTTAGGCCACAAAGATAATTAACTAGTCTGTGTTTTGGGGATTCATGCATTTTTGCGCGCGACCATTATTTTTAAACTGGGTCCATCACGATTGACCTTGGCCAATAGGCCATCAACAACGTATAGGGCAAACCCGATAAGGTGATTCAGCTTCTCGACTCTTTTACGTCGAGCGATTCGTTGAATCTGGCGGTGCATGGTTGTGACAAATCGCGAAAATCTTTTGGCCGAGTTACTTTCAGTGCAAAGTACGGTTGTCATCGTAAAGAAGATAGGTTCGATGTCTACAACGAATAAGTTCGCTTTTTCCAATTCTGCAACGAAGTGCTCATATGTTCGATGATACTCATGGAAGAAAGGCCCCCATGGTTCCGCACAAAAGCTATCGCTTATCACAACAATACCACCTGACTTCAACATTTTCGACAGGTTTGATATTGCATTCGAGAACTTTTCATCGTCGGTAATGTGAAACAGAATATCAAATGCAGTAGCCACATCATATATATTTGATATCGCAGTGTCTGCCGAGCCAATATCCGCCTGAACAAACTCTAATTCTGGATATTTTTCTGACAGTGCAACAATACTAGACTCTGTGATATCTATGCCGGTGATCTGCTCAGCACTCTTTTTCTTCCAGAATGGTATATAAGCGCCACTACCCACACCAATTTCTACGATCTGTTTTTGTGCTACAGGAATATGATTTCTTTGTAAAATTTTTTCTAACGAACGAAATCTTGCTTTATACATCCACTGATTATAGATCAGACCCAAGCCAGAGTGGCCAACTGACATTAGGGTTGGTCCGCCACCTAATCTTTTTTCCCAAAATTCCGCTGCGTTATATTTTGGTTCTACCATCTCGTGCTTCTCATCGTTTATCTCACATTATTGTTATTAGCAATTGCCATTATGTCCACTATTACTTAGCGCAGCAACTGTATCTTCTCAAAAATTGGCGATAGCGCCGGGGCTATAGCATTGGTTGAGTGTGACATCTATACCCTATTATAATACGCTGTGATAAATTTCGTTCAACTGTTGGGAAATAGCTTCGCGAGAGAAAAGGGATGATGCATAGGTAGCAATTTTTCGTCTATTAAACGTATCGGCATGATTCGCCATAAAATCGAGGCCATCACAAAGGGCCAATATATCATCGCGCTCAACAAGTAGACCCACTTCATTTGTGACAAAGCTCTCTGGTCCACCGCAGCGTGTGCTCAACACCGGCGTACCACAGCAAAGCGCTTCTGCCGCAACCACCGAAAATGTCTCATAAAGGCTAGAAATCACAACGGTATCTGCAATGTGCATCTCTTGGGCAATTTCAACCTTTGATTGCGCCCCAAGAAAGTGTACATTTTGCGAAATTTCCAGTTTGTGAACGAGATTTTTGTATTTCTCTCTGGCCGGACCATCCCCGATTAAGATAAGCTCGCAGTCATTTTGCTTACCCTTCAATTGAGCAAATGCATGAATTAGAAGAGCAATTCCTTTTATCTTGTTATCGTGCATTATGCCGACAGAGAGAAACCGCTTTTTTTGCTGTACTTGCATATTGCTACGTTCGCGATAATAGAATACGGTCGTATCCACAACATTAGGGACAACGCGATAAGTAGCCCTTACTTTATATGCCTCAATTGCTTTTTGCAGCGCGCGACTAACCGGCAACACATAATCGGCACGACGATAAGCAAGCCTTACTTCAATTTGTTCGCTTTTAGAGAGCGTTCTCCGCTGAAAGTTAGAGCTATGTTCACTAATAATAAGCGGCAGCCGAAACAGTTTAGACAAAAGCAAAACGGGGAGGGCGACTCGAAACACATGCGCATGAATAATATCGGGCGAAAAACCATTTCGATTTATCTGCCTATAGCATTGAATAAGAGCCCATGCCCGCATTAAAACCGAAACTTTGGGTAGAAACGCCCTGCGATAAGCCAGCTGGTAGGTGCGAATACCCCTCCACAACTTCTCATTTTCTGTCTGCTTCAGTTGCCAAGACGCCTCCAAATGTGGATCTGATCCCTGAAAATGAAGAACATTTACGTCAGCAAACTTTTGAACCGCTTTTGCATATTCCTGAACAAAAATTCCACCAATGTTGTTTGTATCTGTTGGATACCATGGTGTGATAAACAATATCGTCAAGCCACGATCGGAAAGTTCTTTTTTTGTCACGTGGTTGGCACCTTCAAGTTTTTGTATTCTCTATGTTTGTACGCTCTATGTTTTTGTGCTCTATCTAGCATAATTTAAACCGCTAAATCGTATCATGCGCTACCCTGCGAGTCAATTAGTCTGTTAGTACCAATTATTTGAAAATCTTTGCAATACGAAATACAGTTTTACACAAATACACAAAATGCACAGGTTGACACGCTTGCGCCATTGTGATACGATACCATCCAAGCAAATATAGCCTACAAAATATAGAGAAAGGCCACAGGTTTGTTTGAGCCGTTTCAGAGAGTTGTCGGTTGGTGCGAGACAATACGGAAATGCAAGCTTAGCCCCTTTTGAATTCTCGGCAGGAAATGGCTGGGCGGTTGCACCGTTATCGCATAGCGAGGTAAAGAAGCAGC
>ENA-ORXT01000272-ORXT01000272.1-marine-metagenome-genome-assembly--contig:-NODE-272-length-86434-cov-190.044536_pt1 | contig 86434 bp, 62 predicted proteins | sample MGYA00237868_ERZ511482 | MGnify/ENA metagenome assembly ERZ511482 | reverse complement strand
GCCTCCTACCGTAATAATACCAATTGCACCGGTTGAGCAAGCATAGAGCTAATGGTACTGTTAACCAAAGTTGGGGTTTTAACTAAGGCTTTTTTAGTAGCTGTTACCGTGTTTACAATTTGTGGTTCAAATTACGTTTTCGCTACTATATTTATCGAAAATTTTGATGGTTCAGCTTACAGCTTTATTTTTGGGTTAGCGCTTTAAACTGCTCTAAGTATTGGCTTAAAGCAGCAGCACTTAAATCGTTTTCACTAATATGCGCTAATGCTTCTGTAAACCACTAGTAAGGTTTGTAAGCCAAGTCTTGTTATGGTTGATGTTTTTTTCAATACCTTATTGGTAATGCAAAGATGAGCTTGGTGTACGAACTGTTTTTGAGTTGATGATTTTTTTTATAATTTGTAGTGAACTAATATTTTTTAAATGCTGTCGAGACTAATATTTAAAGTTCACACAGTTGTAGTAACGCTTTAAAATTATCAGTCACTAAATTTTATTCGATTGGCATACAACAACCATTTGGCAATTGAAATACAAGCCAGTAAAAAAAATGCCGGACAAAATTGCCCGGCATTGTAAATTATTTTAAATCGTTTTTTGCTGTTAAAGAATTACATCTGAAACATCTTGCGGTGCTTCTACTTTTTCTTCAGGAGCATTTAAACGATCGTATTCTTCTCTTGAACCTACAATTAAATCTTCTAAGTAAGGCATACCTGTTCCTGCTGGTATTTTATGCCCAACAATTACGTTTTCTTTTAAGCCTTCTAAGTAATCTCGTTTTGCTTCTATTGAAGCTAATGACAGTACTTTGGTTGTTTCTTGGAAAGAAGCTGCCGAAATCCAACTTTTGGTACCTAAAGAGGCTTTTGTTATCCCTTGCAACAAGGGTTTAGATGTTGCTGGTATAGCATCTCTTACGTCCACTAATTGCCTATCACTTCTACGTAATATTGAGTTTTCTTCTCGCAATTGCCTTAGGCTAATTAATTGCCCAACTTTAAGATTGGTAGAATCACCCGCCTCTGTTACTACTTTCTTATCAAAAATATCATCGTTAACTTTAATAAAATCAAATTTGTTAACTGGTGTATTTTCTAAAAATATAGTATCACCTGAATCTTCAATATTTACTTTACGCATCATTTGACGAACAATTACCTCAATATGCTTATCAGAAATTTTTACGCCTTGCAAACGATATACTTCTTGTACTTCATTTACAATGTATTTTTGCACTGCGTAAGGTCCTTCAATATTTAAGATATCATTTGGTGTTATTGCACCATCGGAAAGTTGGGTGCCTGCTTTTACAAAATCGCCATCTTGTACCAAAATATGCTTGGTTAATGAAACCATATATTTTTTGGTTGTACCATCTTTCGATTCGATAATGATTTCTCGGTTACCCCGCTTAATGTTACCAAAAGAACAAACGCCATCAATTTCAGAAACTACTGCTGGGTTTGACGGGTTACGTGCCTCAAACAACTCGGTTACCCGTGGCAAACCACCCGTAATATCACGTACCTTACCTAATACCCGCGGTATTTTGGCAATAATTTTTGCCTGTTTAACGGCTTCACTTGTATTTACGCTAATGTGCGCCCCAACTGGCAGGTTGTATGATTTTAATACTTCGCCACCTTTTCTGTCTAATATTAATAATGTTGGAATTTTGGTTTTATCTCTCGATTCTATTACCACTTTTTCAACGTGACCCGTTTGCTCATCCGATTCTTCCCGAAAAGTAACGCCTTCTAAAATACCTTCGTATTCCACAACGCCATTAAAATCACTCATAATTAAAGCGTTAAATGGATCCCAAGTACATATACTATCGCCTTTTTTAATTTTCTGACCATCTTTTATAAAAAGATCAGAACCATAAGGGATATTGTAAGATATTAACTGACGACCATTCTCAGCATCTAAAATATTGATTTCACCAGTACGGCCCAATACTACTACTTTGCTGGCGCCGCTATCGTCTTTCACATTAACGGTACGTAAACTTTCAAACTCTATTACCCCATCAAACTTAGCAATATGCTGCGACTCGGTTGCTCCAGTAGAAGCTGTACCACCCGTATGAAAAGTACGTAGTGTTAACTGAGTACCTGGCTCACCAATTGATTGGGCGGCAATAATACCTACAGCGTCACCTCTTTGTGCAGTTAAGTTAGTAGCCAAGTTACGGCCATAACATTTTACACAAACTCCTTTACGAGATTCGCAGGTTAATACCGATCTTATTTCTACTCTATCAATAGCCGAAGCTTCAATCTTTTCTGCTAACACTTCATTTATTTCAATGCCTGCTTCTACAATAAGCTCATCACTAATTGAATCATAAATATCGTGTAAAGAAGTTCTACCAACTATTCTATCGTATAAAGATTGAATTAAATCTTCATTTTCTTTTAGGGCTATAATTTCTATACCTCTTAAAGTACCACAATCTTCATCGTTAATTACTACATCTTGAGCAACATCAACCAACCTACGAGTTAAATAGCCTGCATCTGCAGTTTTCAAAGCCGTATCGGCCAAACCTTTACGTGCACCGTGTGTAGAAATAAAGTACTCCAATACCGATAAGCCTTCTTTAAAGTTGGCCAAAATTGGATTTTCAATAATTTCGCCTCCTTTACTACCAGATTTACGGGGCTTGGCCATTAAACCCCTCATACCACCCAATTGCTTAATTTGCTCCTTTGAACCCCTTGCACCGCTATCCAACATCATAAAGATAGAGTTGAATCCTTGATCATCGGTAGAAATTTGGTTCATCAAATTATTGGTTAATTGCGAGCTGGCTCTTGTCCAAATATCAATAATTTGGTTATAACGCTCGTTGTTGGTAATAAAACCCATATTGTAGTTATTCCATACTTCTTCTATTTTTTCTTGCGCTTCTTTAACTAAAATATCTTTACTATCTGGTACAATAATATCTTTTAAGTTGAAAGACAAACCACCTTTAAAAGACCAGTAAAAACCAAGGTCTTTAATTTTATCTAAAAACTTAGCAGTTTCTGCCACGTTAGTTTTTTTCATCACGTGACTGATTATTTTTTTAAGTTCTTTTTTGGTTAATACTTTATTTATATAACCCGCTTCTATCGGAACGCTTTCGTTAAAAATCACCCTGCCTACGGTGGTATCTATCAAATGGTTTATTCGATTTCCTTCTTCATCAAGGTCATCAACTTTAACTTTAATAGGGGCGTGTAATTCCACTTTTTCTCCGTTAAAGGCAATTACTACTTCTTCTGGCGAATAAAACATTTTGTCTTCGCCCTTCACTTTTCGCTCAGCAGTTGATCTTCTAAGCTTACTTATGTAGTAAAGCCCCAATACCATATCCTGCGATGGAAGGGTGATAGGTTCTCCACTTTGAGGGTTTAAAATGTTGTGTGAAGAAAGCATTAATAATTGTGCTTCTAAAATAGCGGCACTACCTAATGGAACGTGCACCGCCATTTGATCACCATCAAAATCGGCATTAAAAGCACCACATACCAATGGGTGCAATTTAATTGCTTTACCTTCAATTAATTTAGGTTGAAAACTTTGTATGGAAAGCCGGTGAAGGGTTGGCGCTCTGTTTAACAATATAGGATGGCCTTTTAGTATATTTTCTAAAATATCCCATATTACAGGTTCTTTACGGTCAACCAGCTTTCTTGCAGATTTTACCGTTTTTACAATGCCCCTTTCAATTAACTTTCTAATTACAAATGGCTTAAACAACTCAGCAGCCATATCTTTAGGTAAACCACATTCGTGCATTTTCATTTCTGGCCCACCAACAATAACCGAACGGCCAGAGTAATCAACCCTTTTACCTAAAAGGTTTTGGCGAAAACGCCCTTGCTTACCTTTCAATACATCTGAAAGTGATTTTAATGCTCTACCACCTTCTGCTTTTACTGCGTTCGATTTTCTTGAGTTATCAAACAAAGAATCTACCGCTTCTTGAAGCATACGTTTTTCATTACGTAAAATTACTTCAGGAGCTTTAATTTCTATTAGTCGCTTTAATCTATTGTTTCTTATAATTACTCTTCTGTACAAATCATTCAAATCTGAACTGGCAAAACGGCCACCATCTAAAGGTACCAACGGGCGCAATTCTGGCGGAATAACTGGCAAGTATTCAATAATCATCCACTCTGGCTTATTTTCAATGCGTTTGTTTGCATCTCTAAAAGCTTCAACAACCTTCAACCGTTTTAACGCTTCTGCTTTACGCTGCTGCGAAGTTTCGGTTGCTGCTTTATGTCGTAAGAAGTATGACAATTCATCTAAATCAATTCTTGCCAATAACTCACGAATACCTTCGGCACCCATTAAAGCAATAAATTTATTAGGATCGCTATTGTCGAGCTGTTGATTTTCTTTTGGTAATTTACTTAATACCTCCAAATATTCTTCTTCGGTAATTAAGTCCATGTGGTTCATCTCCATTTCTTCGGCAGCACCCGCTTGTATAACTACATAACGCTCATAATAAGTAAGCGTTTCTAAGTTTTTAGAAGATAAGCCCAGCAAATAACCAATTTTATTTGGTAATGATTTGAAGTACCAAATATGCGCAACAGGAACCACTAATTTTATGTGGCCCATTCTTTCTCTACGTACTTTCTTTTCGGTTACTTCAACACCACATCTATCACAAACAATACCTTTGTAACGAATACGCTTATATTTACCACAGTAACATTCATAATCTTTTACTGGGCCAAAAATACGTTCGCAAAACAGGCCGTCTCGCTCTGGTTTATAAGTACGGTAATTAATAGTTTCGGGCTTTAACACTTCACCATACGAACGCTCTAAAATAGTATCGGGCGATGAAAGGGTTATCGTTACCGTGGTGAATTCAGATTTTATTTTGTTTTCCTTTTTAAAAGGCATAATTCCTCCTTAAATTTAAACCGGTTATTTAATTCTATTCAAATACTAAATCTAATGCCAAACCTCGTAACTCGTGTATTAATACATTAAACGATTCTGGTATATTTGATTTTGGTAGGTTATCACCTTTTACAATAGCTTCATAAGCTTTGGCTCTACCAACAATATCATCAGACTTTATGGTTAATAATTCTTGTAAGATGTTAGATGCGCCATAAGCTTCTAAGGCCCAAACTTCCATTTCACCAAAACGTTGACCACCAAACTGTGCTTTACCACCTAATGGTTGTTGCGTAATTAATGAATATGGCCCAATAGAACGAGCGTGCATTTTATCATCAACCATGTGCGACAGTTTAAGCATATAAATTACGCCAACTGTTGCAGGCTGATGAAAACGTTCGCCAGTATTGCCATCATATAAATAAGTTACACCTCCTTCAGGTAATTCTGCTTTTGTAATGTAGTCTTCAATTTCATCCAAATGCGCACCATCAAAAATTGGAGTAGCAAATTTTAACCCTAATTTTTCACCGGCCCAACCTAATACAGTTTCATTAATTTGGCCCAAGTTCATACGAGACGGCACACCAAGCGGATTTAATACAATATCTACTGGAGTTCCGTCTTCTAAAAACGGCATATCTTCTTCTCTTACCAAACGTGCAACAATACCTTTGTTACCGTGTCTACCAGCAAGCTTATCGCCTACTTTAAGTTTACGCTTTTTGGCTACGTATACTTTAGCTAATTTTAAAACACCGGTAGGCAATTCATCACCAATACTAATATTAAATTTTTCACGCTTTAAACGACCCTCTTCTTCGTTGGCCTTAAAGTTGTAATTATTTAATAACCTTTTTAAACGCTTGTTTACATCGTCATCATCTGTCCAGTTACCGGCAGGTATTTCATTTACATTTAAGTTATTAATTACCTTTTGCGTAAACTTCATTTTAGCAGGCACTACTTCTTCGTTGTAATTATTAATTACCCCTGTCGATTTAGTTTCACTCAATAAAATGGTCAACTTTTCTTTTAACAATTCATCTAAAATCACTAACCTTTTACTGTGTGCTGCTTCTAAATCTTCAATCAGTTTCTTTTCTTCTGATTTTGTTGATTTATCTTTTTTGGCGCGAGCAAAAATCTTTTTATTAATTACTACACCTGTTGTTGAAGGTGTTGCTTTTAAAGATGCGTCTTTTACATCACCTGCTTTATCACCAAAAATTGCTCTTAACAACTTCTCTTCTGGTGTAGGATCTGATTCTCCTTTCGGTGTAATTTTACCAATAATAATATCCCCTTCTTTAATGTGCGCACCTAATCTTATAATACCATTGGTATCTAAATCTTTAGTTGCTTCTTCGCTTACGTTTGGAATATCGTTGGTTAATTCTTCTTCTCCCAGCTTGGTATCTCTAACTTCTAAATCGTATTGATCAATATGAATTGAGGTAAATACATCTTGTTTTACAATACGTTCCGAAATTACAATTGCATCCTCAAAGTTATACCCTTTCCAAGGCATAAATGCCACTTTAAGGTTTTTACCTAAAGCCAATTCGCCTTTTTGAGTAGCGAAACCTTCACAAAGAATTTGGTCTTTTATAACTTTATCTCCTTCTCGTACAATAGGTTTTAAATTGATGCAAGTACCTTGATTGGTTTTTCTAAACTTAACCAATGGATACCGTTTTTCATCACCTTCAAAACTAATTAACCGATCTTGGTCTGTTCGTTCGTATTTAATAATGATTTCGTTAGCATCAACATATTGAACTGTTCCAGATCCTTCTGCATTTATCAACATTCTTGAATCAGTTGCTACCTTTTTTTCTAAACCAGTACCCACAATTGGGGAGTCGGTTACCATTAAAGGTACCGCTTGTCGTTGCATGTTAGATCCCATTAAAGCACGGTTGGCATCATCGTGTTCTAAAAACGGAATTAATGAAGCAGAAACACCAACAATTTGGTTGGGTGCCACATCCATAAATTCAATTTTCTCTGGGTCATAAACCGGAAATTCACCGTGTTCTCTGCACTTCACCCTATTGTTAACGTAGTTACCTTTATCATCAATAGGCGCATTTGCCTGTGCAATAATTTTGGTATCTTCTTCTTCGGCGGTTAAGTAAAGCGCATTGCCTTTTAAAACCACTTTACTTTTTTCAACTTTTCTATAAGGCGTTTGTATAAAGCCCATTTTATTTACCTTAGCGTGCACGCAAAGTGTTGTTATCAAACCAATATTTGGCCCTTCGGGCGTTTCAATGGTGCATAAACGACCATAGTGAGAATAGTGAACATCTCTTACCTCAAAACCTGCTCTTTCTCTTGATAAACCACCAGGGCCTAAAGCTGAAATTCTTCTTTTATGCGTAATTTCTGATAGTGGGTTACACTGATCTAAAAATTGGCTTAACTGACTTGTACCAAAAAAAGAATTAATTACGGACGATAACGTTCGTGCATTAATCAAATCAACTGGTGTAAATACTTCATTATCACGTACATTCATACGCTCTCGAATAGTACGTGCCATACGTGCTAAACCAACACCAAACTGTGAATATAGTTGCTCCCCTACTGTTCTAACTCTTCTGTTAGAAAGGTGATCAATATCATCAATCTCAGCTTTTTGATTACTTAAATTAATTAAATAAGTAATAATTGAGTTGATATCTTCTTTGGTTAAAACCCTAACTTCATCTGGTGTAGTAAGGGTTAACTTTTTATTAATTTTATAACGGCCTACCTGCCCTAAATCATAACGCTTATCAGAAAAGAACAACTTTTCAATAATGCCACGAGCAGTTTCCTCATCTGGTGGATCGGTACCACGTAATTGACGATAAATATGCTGCAGTGCTTCTAACTCGGTATTAGAAGTATCTTTTTGAAGCGTATTATAAATAATGGCAAAATCTGCGGTCAATTCTTCCCGCTGTAATAATATGGTTGGCGTTTCGGTTTCCAAAATCAATTCGATATGCTCTTCCTCAATTTTGGTATCTCTTTCAAGTATAATTTCGTTTCTTTCAATAGATACCACTTCACCAGTATCTTCATCAACAAAATCCTCTATCCACGATTTTAAAACCCTTGCTGCAAGCTTTCTGCCAATGGTATCATTAAGCGTTTTTTTGCTTACCTTAATTTCATCAGCAAGATTAAACAAGTCTAAAATTTCTTTATCCTTTGTATAACCAATTGCTCTTAACAATGTAGTAACCGGAAACTTCTTTTTACGGTCAATATATGCATACATTACATTGTTGATATCGGTTGCAAACTCAATCCAAGCTCCTTTAAAAGGAATTACCCTTGCCGAAAACAATTTTGTTCCGTTGGGGTGAAAACTTGTTCCGAAAAACACACCTGGAGAACGATGTAATTGTGATACCACAATACGTTCTGCACCATTAACAACAAACGTTCCTTTAGGGGTCATATAAGGAATATTGCCCAAGAACACATCTTGAACAATTGTTTGAAAATCAACATGTTCTTCATCATTACAAGAAAGCCTTAGCTTCGCCTTTAACGGAACAGCGTAAGTTAAACCACGCTCAATACATTCTTCAATTGAATAACGTGGAGGGTCAATATGATAATCCAAAAACTCTAATACGAAAATGTTTCTCGCATCGGTAATTGGAAAATTTTCACTAAACACCCGGTGTAATCCTTCTTCCTCGCGCTCATCTGGCGTGGTATCAATTTGAAAAAACTCTTCAAACGATTGGATTTGAATGTTCAATAAATCTGGGTATTCTACAGTTTTTTTTATTTTACCAAAGTTAACTCTTGGTTTTAGCGTTGCCTTCATATTTTTACAGCGTATTTAAAGATTACCTAAAATACGTAAAGGCTTGAAGGATTTTCATCCTTAAGCCTACGTTTACACTTACTATAAAGTATGTGTGCCTTATTTAACTTCAATTTCTGCGCCTGCCTCTTCTAATTTAGTTTTTAACGCATCAGCTTCGTCTTTTGGTACACCTTCTTTAATTGCTTTCGGAGCATTATCAACGATTTCTTTTGCTTCCTTTAAACCTAAACCGGTAATTTCTTTCACTACTTTTACAACTTGCAGTTTAGCACCACCTGGTGATTTTAAGATCACATCAAATTCCGTTTGTTCTTCAGCAGCTTCACCGCCGCCTCCACCTGCCATCATTACTGGAGCTGCTGCAGCCGGCTCAATACCGTGCTCATCTTTTAAAATTCCAGCAAGCTCGTTAACCTCTTTTACCGAAAGGCCTACTAATTGATCTGCAAATGCTTTTAAATCAGCCATTTTATTTTATTTATACTTGTTAATAATTTAATTAAATATTTCGTGTCCTGTACTTATTGTTCTTTTTCAGATAATGTTTTTAAGATGCCTGCCAACTTATTACCACTTGATTGAAGCGCAGAAATAACATTTTTAGCTGGTGATTGTAATAAGCTGATTATATCGCCTATTAATTCTTCTCTAGATTTTAGGGCGGCAAGAATTTCCACTTGCTCATCACCTATATAACAATCCGAATCAATGAAAGCAGCTTTTAAAACCGGCTTATCGTGCTTGGCACGAAATTCTTTAATAATTTTTGCTGGAGCGTTAGCTACCTCACTAAACATTAAAGAGGTTGGACCTGCTAATATCGGATACAGATCTTCATAGTTAGCACCTTCTATTGATTTTAAAGCTTTTAAAATTAGCGAATTTTTTGCTACTTTAAGCTTTACATCATTCTTAAAACAAAGTCTTCTTAAATCGTTTACTTGCGCAACATTTAAGGTGGAAGAATCGGCAATGTAAAACACATTTGATTCTTCAAACTCTTGCTTAAGCGTTTGTATTTCGTTTGATTTATCTTGTCGTGTCATTGTTATCTTCTTTTAACTCTCTTTTTTGAATGTCTTTGAATCTAAAGGTATTGATGGACTCATAGTTGAGGCCAGGTAAATGCTTTTGAAATAAGTTCCCTTTGCAGAGCTTGGTTTCATTTTTGTTAAAATTTGTATTAGTTCGTTTGCATTATCTGCTATTTGATCTGCAGAAAATGAAGTTCTTCCTATTGAAGAATGAATGATACCAAATTTATCTACCCTAAATGAAAACTTACCTTTTTTCACTTCCTTTACTGCATCACCAACGTTTGGTGTAATAGTACCCGTTTTAGGATTTGGCATTAAGTTTCTCGGGCCAAGTACTCTACCCAATTTACCGACCTTGGCCATTACATTGGGGCTGGCAATTACAACGTCAATATCAGTCCATCCACCATTAATTTTTTCAATGTAATCATCCAAACCTACGTGATCGGCTCCTGCTTCTTTTGCTTCTTCGTACTTATCTTCGGAACATAGTACCAAAACTACTTTTTCTTTACCAGTACCGTGTGGTAATGAAGCGGTTCCTCTTAGTGCCTGATCTGCTTTACGTGGGTCAACCCCTAAACGTATGTGCAAATCAACAGAAGCATCAAAATTTGCTGTATTTACTTTTTTTATTAAAGCAGCGGCTTCACTTATATTGTATTGTTGACTTTTATCAACAAGTTCGTTAACCTTTTTTCTTTTCTTTGTTAGTTTCACTGTTAATATTTTTATTAATTAGTGGTTTCGGTTGCTGTTTCCCAAGGTGCTGGGCCATCCATATTCAAACCCATGCTTCTTGCTGTACCAGCAACCATTTTCATAGCAGAGTGTAAAGTAAAAGCATTTAAATCTTCCATTTTTTCTTCGGCAATTTTCTGAACAGCATCCCAACCTATTTTACCTACTTTAACACGGTTACTTTCTGGTGAACCTTTTTTAAGTTTGGCTGCTTCTAATAACAATACTGCTGCAGGAGGTGTTTTTATAATGAAATCGAAAGACTTATCTTTGTATACAGATATCACTACCGGTAATACTTTGCCTTGTCTATCTTGTGTACGGGCATTAAATTGCTTACAAAAATCCATAATGTTAAGTCCTTTTGCACCAAGTGCAGGACCAACAGGTGGAGCAGGATTGGCAGAGCCGCCCCTTACTTGCAATTTAACATAACCTTCTACTTCTTTTGCCATAATTTAAAATTATACTTTTTCTACCTGTATAAAATTCAACTCTACAGGAGTTCTTCTACCGAATATTTTTACTATTACTTTTAATTTTTTCTTTTCTTCGTAAACCTCTTCAATGTTTCCATTAAAATCGTTGAAAGGGCCATCAACAATTTTTACCGTTTCACCAATAATAAATGGTTCGTTGAGGCTCTCTCCTGTTTCTTCCATCTCATCAACCTTACCAAGTATTCTGTTTACTTCGGCTTGTTTCATAGGGTGAGGATTACTTTTACCTAAAAAATGAATTACTCCAGTCATTTGTGATATGGTTGAAATCATATCACCCGTTAATTTTCCACCAGCAGCCTCTATCATAATATAACCGGGGAAAAAATTCCTTTCTGTAATAACTTTTTTGCCGTTTTTTACTTTAAATATTTTTTCGGTGGGTACCAAAACCTGTGTAATAGTATCTGACCAGCCAGAACGTTGAATTTCTTTCGTAATCCACTCATTGAGTTTACGTTCTTTACCGCTAATAACCCTTAATACATACCAATTTGAATTTGCAGTCACCGACATTATGTTTTAAACGAAATTATACCAATTACTTAATACAAAATCAGATATTTGATCCATTACGAAAATAATTAAAGCAAAAATAATAGACCCAATTACAACTAATGTGGTACTATTTTGTAATTCAGCCAATGTAGGCCAACTTACTTTACTTGTTAATTCGTTATAGGATTCCCTAATATATTCTAAAAGCTTGTTCATTTATTAAAAGCTAAATTTCATTCAAAAAGCACGGGAGGAGAGACTCGAACTCCCGACACCTGGTTTTGGAGACCAGTGCTCTGCCAACTGAGCTACACCCGTTTATATAAAGAAGTGATCTTTATATAAAGATCACTTCAAATTATTTTATTATTGTAAAATTTCTGTTACTTGCCCAGCTCCAACTGTTCTACCACCTTCACGAATAGCGAAACGTAAGCCTTTCTCCATTGCTACTGGGTAAATCAAATCGATAGTTAAACTAACGTTGTCACCTGGCATTACCATTTCAACACCATCTGGTAAAGTTACTTCACCTGTTACATCGGTGGTACGCATATAAAACTGAGGACGATATTTATTGAAAAACGGAGTATGTCGACCACCTTCTTCTTTTGATAATACATAAACCTCGGCTTTAACTTTAATGTGTGGCGTAATAGAGCCTGGTTTTACAATTACCATACCACGTTTAATGTCGGCTTTATCAATACCTCTTAATAAAATACCAACATTATCACCCGCTTCACCTCTGTCTAATATTTTTCTAAACATTTCCACACCAGTACAAGTTGAAGTCATTGGTGCTTGTTGTAAACCAACAATCTCTATCGGATCACCAGTATTAATAACGCCTCTTTCTATTTTACCAGTCGCAACAGTTCCACGACCTGTAATTGAGAATACATCCTCAACAGGTAATAAGAAATCTTTGTCGATAGGGCGAGCAGGAACTGGAATCCAACTGTCTACTTTTTCCATCAATTCTTTAACACTAGCTACGCCTGTTGCTTCACCATTTAAGGCATTTAAAGCGGAACCAGTTACAATAGGAATATTGTCACCATCAAACTCGTAAAAGCTCAACAATTCTCTTACTTCCATTTCAACTAACTCTAACAATTCAGGATCGTCTACCAAATCGGCTTTGTTCATAAAAACAACCAATTGAGGTACACCTACCTGACGAGCTAATAAGATGTGCTCTCTAGTTTGTGGCATTGGACCGTCGGTCGCAGCAACAACTAAAATAGCGCCATCCATTTGTGCAGCACCTGTTACCATGTTTTTAACATAATCGGCGTGTCCAGGGCAATCAACGTGTGCATAGTGCCTGTTTTCGGTTTCGTATTCAACATGCGCTGTATTAATAGTTATACCACGCTCCTTTTCTTCGGGCGCAGAATCAATAGTAGCATAGTCCATTTTTTCTGCCAAACCAGCATCAGACAACACTACTGTGATTGCAGCAGTTAAAGTTGTTTTACCATGATCCACGTGACCGATTGTACCAATGTTTACGTGGGGTTTATTACGTTCAAATTTTTCTTTAGCCATAACTTTACAGACTTTAAATTTAAATTTTTTTAATAATCGTTATTATATAATATAGTTCAATAAATTAATATTATCACCTTGCTAAAAAGCCGACGGTGAGATTTGAACTCACGACCCCTTCCTTACCATGGAAGTGCTCTACCACTGAGCTACGACGGCATTTTTTATTTTCATTAGAGCGGAAGACGAGATTCGAACTCGCGACCCTCAGCTTGGAAGGCTGATGCTCTACCAACTGAGCTACTTCCGCTAAACAAAAGTGGGGGGAGCAGGATTCGAACCTACGAAGTCGAAGACAACAGATTTACAGTCTGCCCCAGTTGGCCACTTTGGTATCCCCCCAAGTATTTAATAATGTCAAAGAATAAAAAGAGCCGATGGAGGGACTCGAACCCACGACCTGCTGATTACAAATCAGCTGCTCTAGCCAGCTGAGCTACATCGGCTTATATGTTATAATATTAGGAATTGAACAAACACTAATGAAAATATTTCACTAACGGCCTGCAAAGGTACATATAATTTTACAATTTACAAATATAAATTATTCTAAAAATATGCTCGAAAAAACTGGAAACATAGCACCTAAAAAAGGTGAATGTGGAAGCATTCGTTTCGTTCTTTCGTATAACGGACGCAAAATTAGACAATACTTTTAATAATACAAGTAAGTTGAATAAAAAAGATGATAAATTATTATGATGGTTTCAACTACTCATTTTTAGTGGGCTGCTTATTGTTAATGCAATGGTTATTTTATTTTTTAATATGAATACGTTATAAAAGTTAAATGTGCAATATAAAGAAAACAATTTCACTCTTATTTAACTACTGAATATTAATGCAATTTAAAAGGGAATTAATAATGGTAAAATTGACAAACTTAAAATCTATTACACTTTTGTACTGCGAGAAAAACGTTTAATAGCAGCAGATTGGTTTTAACTCCACCTTACGTAAAAGTTAAAATTGCGATTATTGCTGCATTATGTATTATTTTAATTATATTTAAAAGATCTTATAATTAAAAAAACATTTTTATTGAGAACGCGAATAAACGGTTTTAATTTATATTGAACACTACCGAACGGACGAAACTGGGACGAAAATTTACTTTACCGAAGCTAATAAATACTTGAATACGGCAATGATAAGAAAGCTTAATAAAAGATTACAAATTTCTGCTGAAGTTTTGGTGCAAGAATATTAGGTTGCTTATTAGGGCGCAACGGTACCTAAGTTGTAATTTACAAAATTATAGGTAATGTCGAACACCAATACGGGTTGTATGGTAGTGGCATTACAACCATTTTCATCGGTATAATTATAAGTTATATTGTGAATACCTGCCCCTACTACACTTGGATTAAATACGTAAAAAACCACCCCCAAACCACTAAAAGTGCCGCCTGTTGGATTACCCATTAACGTAATTGGTGAATTAGCACTTACCGAGGGAGGCAAACCATTTATGCTCACAGTAAGATTACAATCTTCTAAATTTGCTGCCCAGACAATATCATCAATACACATGTTAAAGATGTAAGCTGGAAATGCTTCATTTAAGCTCGAAATAGCAAACATATAACTAATGTTTTGAAAAGCAATTGACCCAGCAAAGTCAATTAATGGAATGGCAACCTCGCCCCATTGGCCATTACGTACTAAGCCATACTTTGTTTGAAATGCCGGAAAATCAAGCCAACTTTCATTGGAGTAATTATCGGTAATACCAATTCTAAAACTAATGTCGGCAGGTAATTTAATGTCAAATTTAAGTTCTCCATTTTGTACATAGTTGCTCATATTTACACCATTTAAAGTGGTGATGCCTGCGCCAAACCAATTATTAGGCGTTGTATTTGTCCAACCTAAAACATTGCTACCATCTAAAGTTACACAATTGTTATTGCCTTGTAATGTGCCTCCCCAAAGATATATTTCACCATCAACACCTAATGTTAATTCGTTGGCAGTTGGCGTGTTTTCTGTAAACACTCCAAAAGTGTCACTTTGTACCTGTAAGGCAGCGTAATTTGTTGTTACAGATCCGTGTCCATTCCACTCAAATACCTTAACATAATCAATAAACATTTTGGCGGGTAATGGTGCAGTTATTTGCCCGTTAGTTGATGCATCAGTAAAATTACCGCCTACTGCCAAATTCATTAACATAAAAAAAGGTTGGGTAAATTCGGATAAAGCTCCATTAGAATTAAAAGGTAAAGGTGCTGCGTACAAATCGTATTCTGCTCCATTATCTTCTACTGTAAATCTAATTTGCGTTGGCTCCCAATATAAGCGATATATTGCAAACCTATCGGTTAATGGTATGCTGGCAACATAAGGTGTGTTGTAATTTACATCCCAAGCAATGCTGCCAACCGAGCCATCATTATTAGAAAAAATAGCGTTAGCACCAATGTAACTATTAACATCCGAATTTGGATAACCTTGACTCGCCCTACTACTTTGCTTATGCCCCATTTCCATTATATCAATTTCACCTTTGGCGGGCCAGTTAATATTTGCAGTACCTAACATCCACAATGCTGGCCATAAACCGGTATCTAAATCTGGTACTTTAGCACGTATTTCAATTAAACCATAATGTACAGAAAGCTTATCTTCTGTAGTTACTTTGCCCGATGTAAAACTATTACCGCCTATTGTTTGGTTGCGAGCTTCAAGCACTAAAGCATTGTTACCAGGTTCTGCGGCAATAGGTTCAATATTTACATTGTTGGGTAAATACCACTGCAACTCTGCATTGCCCCAACCGCAAATACCAATATCACAACCATCGCCTACATCTTTGTTCCAAACCGAAGCATTAAAGGTGTCGAAGTGATCTTCCCACAACAATTGCCCAACTTGTGCTGCTAAGTTAGTAATTGTAAAAAAAGTAGCTATTGAAATGATAAAGATAGTAAATCTGAAATTTCGTTTTAGTTTCATTTGTTGGATTAGGTTAGAATTTATAATAAAGATAATGCTTTTCATTTTAATATATCGGCTTGTACTTTAAACAAAAAAATAACAATTGCAAAAGGTTATTTTTTTGGTAAGAAAATTTATTAATTTTGTGTAGAAATTGAACATAACGGGTTCATTAAAATTATATAAATGCTTCAACTTTTTTTAAATACTTTTACTATTACCCTATTTTTAAGTGGCTTATGTTTTTTAATTGCTGGTTTTGTAATGAGTCAATATCCGCCAAAAAAAATAAACTCATTATATGGTTACCGCAGTAGTGCTTCAATGAAAAGCCAAGAAGCTTGGGATTTTGCACAGCGTAAGTCTGCTGCCGATAGTAAGTTATTTGGTTTTGGTATGATGATTTTTTCTTTCGGAGGTATGTTTCTTCCTTTTGGCGAATGGGGTTGGCTATTTGCTTTATTGGTGTTAATAGGCTTTTGCGCTTTTATGTATTTTGATACGGAGAAGGCTTTGGCAAGAAGGGTTGGAGCTTAGTGATGAGGGGAATATTATGAACTTTTATTCTTGTTAACAAACATCCAAACAATACAAAGCTGTTAAAATGAAATTTCCTAAAACTATATAATGCATTGAAAATGAAAAAGATTATTCTTTTAATAATGCTACTATTTGCAATTAAATCTTTTGCCTTAAAACCAGAATTGAAATATTTGCTAAAACCTGATGAGTTGAATATTTCTTATAAAGAACATTTTGTTTCAACACCAGATAATTTTAAACTTAAAACTTGGGTTTGTTCGCCACAGAACAGCGTAGACAATAACACCACTATGATATTGGCCTACGGTGACGCAGGAAATATGTCGTATTGGTTAAAGCAAGTGAATGAATTAGTAAAGCGTGGTTTTACTGTTGTTACCTTTGATTATAGAGGCTTTGGTGAAAGTGATTATTTTAAAATTAACAACGATTATTTATACTACAATGAATTTGTAGATGATTTACTTGCTGTAATTTGCTGGACAAAAAATAGAACTGAAAACAAAATTGGTATTTGGGCTTTATCTATGGGTTCAATAATGACTACACTTGCCGTACAAAAAGAAAGTGTAGATTTTTTAATTGCTGAAGGCTTTGTAGTCAACACAGAAGAAATTAAGCAATCAATAAAAACATTAAAAAAGAAGGATATTCTTTTGCCTGATAATTCCAATCAGTATGAAATAGCACTAAAACAATTATCAATAAAAACGTTGTTATTTTCTGGAAAACAAGACGTTGTGACAACTGTAAAACATAGCGAATTTGTAAAGAACCTTAGTAACCAAAATAAACTTATTGAGTTTGATGGTAATCATTTACAAGGATTTTCTGTTTTGAGTTCAAATGGATTTGGAGACAATTATATTAGCGAAATAATTAATTTTTTGAAATAAAACAAGTGGTCCTAAATTTTGATAATAAAATGGTAACAATCATTTTAGAATTATCTATCTAAACAATTTGTTATTGCAGCATATTTACTGTATATTCACAACAAATATATTGCATGTCAAAAGATACATTAGCCAAACCCAAAAAATTTGACACTTCAAAAAGTATAAGCAACGCTTCAAAAGTGAAATCTTCTAAACAAAATACTTGGAGCATAATGTTTACAAAAAAAGAAGTGGTTTGGAGTGAAAATATTGAAAGAATAGCACTAATAAGAGCAGGATTGCCATACGAGACTATTGAAGTGTTGAGCAAAAAAGCAAATTTATCGGTAACACAATTGCTGCAATTATTGGGTTTACCTCAAACCACCTACAACAAAAAAAAGCGGGAAAATAATATTTTAAACCGCCGAGACAGCGAAATTTTACTAGTTTTAAATGAACTGCTAGAATATGGATTTTCTGTTTTCAACAACGAAAAAAATAAATTTCACAACTGGTTAACAAAGGCCAATATATCATTAGGTGGCGTTGCGCCTAAAAGTTTATTTGATTCGCTAACTGGCATTGAAGAAGTAAAAAACTGTTTAAACCGTTTGGAATATGGAAATTTAGCCTAATGCTAGTTTACAGAATTGAAAGAGAAAAATATCTTACACAAACATTAAAAGGTATTGGTGCTGCATTAGCCAAAGGTTTTAGATGGAATAGTTTAAACACTTTTATGGTATATACCGCCGAGTCGAGAGCACTTGCATTATTAGAGATTTCTGTTCATTTAGATTTATCGGAAGATTTACCAAGTGATCGATTTTATGTTGAAATAGTAATACCTAATGAAATTGCTATTATGGAAGTAAGCCTAAGTGATTTGCCATTTAATTGGGATGCAAAACCGCCAAGTAAAGCCACTCAATTTATAGGTGATGATTTTATAATTGGAAATGATGCTGCGGTACTTAAAGTTCCGAGTGCGGTTATTCCTTACGAGTACAATTATTTGCTCAATCCAAACCATGCAGATGCAAACAAAATTAAAATTGCAAGCACAAACCCAGTAAAATTTGACCCGAGGTTAAAACCATAAACTCCACTTACAAAGTTTCCAAAAAACTTCCTCCTGCACTTAAAAAATTTCGCCAAAAATCTTTTTGTGCAGCAATCGCTATATCGGTAGTTAAATCGCTTTGTGTAATTTTAATTGTGGTTTTGTTGTTATCTTTCTTAGTAAAATCAATTACCACTCTGCTTGTTTCTTCGTTTATATTTGAAACCAAGTTTAATATAATCTTTTCATTTGGAAAAATGTTTAAAAACTTTCCTTTGGTAACTTGATCAAAATTAAATGCTGCGCCATCTTTAACTGTCATATTAACATACGGCAAAAACCACTTTTTAAGTAATTTCGGATTTGTAAAAACATCGTACACTTTATCAATTTTGTAAGGCATTGTTTTTTGAACGGTTATTGTAAAACCTTTTTTGCCAGTACGTTGGTACAGTTTGCGTAAATCGTTGTCAAACTCGTATCGTGTAGTTATAGATTGTGCCCACCAACTACTTAATTTATGTTTTTCTTTTAAATGTTTTGCAATAGCGGTGTGCCCTTTTTTAGCATCAAATTTGTCAATTATTTCAAACCAAACTTCTAATGTTTTACCAGTTTTGGCTACTACTTTTTCTGCCTTTAGCTTTTGCGAAACATCCATTTTAAAAAAGAAAAATTTTAGTGTTGTTGCTGTAAAAATTCGTTTCTAATGCTTTCCATTCTTTTGCGGTTAACTCCCAAATCAGAATGTCCAACCCTTGAAGCTGATCTAAAATGAATTAAATTAGCATCTGCATCAATCAAAAACTCAACATCATCAATAAAAATTTTACGTTTGGTATGATACGCAGCGTGTATGTAAGTATTAGTTTTACTTATTACATTAGCTAATTTATTGCCTTCTATTACTTGCAATAAAAGCTTGTAAGCAGTTTCATCATCTACCTTATACCTTATGGGTTCTATTTGTGCTTCTGTTTTTTCAGTTTGGGTAGAAACACAGTTTGGCGAATCTGGACATTCGCTTAATTTATTGTTGGTTAAACCCAAGCCTTCGGGTACTGTTCGGCCACAACCAATAAATAAAACAATGGAAAAAATTAGTACTACAAAAATCGACTGTCGATACATTTAATTGAATTTATTTTACAATATTAAAGCGTTTACTACTTATAGTGTTTTCACTAATTAGCTTATAAATATAAGCACCAGAAGGCAAATTGCCAACATTAATCATTTCTGCGGTAATGCCAGCTCTTCTAAAACCTATGTTTTCATTCTTCATTAACTGGCCATTTAAGTTTACTATTTGAAGCGTTACTTCGCCTGGTTGAGATAGTTGGTACTTTAACATAGCACTTTCTGCAATAACAGGATTTGGTAAAATCTCACTATTTAAACCGCCCATTTGCATTAGCTCATTAACACTAACGCATTGGTCAACTTCAATATCAAAACTAGCCACATAAGGCCCATAATTGTAGGTGATGGTATAAACCTGCCCTGCTTCCAGATCGGTTGGATCAAAAATATTTCCATCAACCACAGGCACACCGGTAAAGTAACCGCCTGCTGGCATTCCTTTTAGCTGGTACATTTCCATTTGATCGTTACAAACCAAGGTGTCAATATTCATAATGGTAACTTCGGGTGTAGTTATTTCAAAATTTTCTACCAAAGCAACTGGACTTACGTTTTCATTAAATTGCATTGCCCCAGTAATTTCATCGCTATCGTTAATTTGATAAAGCGTTTTATCTGTTGGGCTGTAGCCCAACATTTCATCGCTTGGTAACCATATAGCGGAGCCCATTTCGGTATAAGCAGCGGCTGGTAAGTTGTAATCATCAACCGTCCAAAACATTACAAAATAGCCCATATAACCAAACTCTAAATAAAATTTTTGTGCTCGGGTATTTACACCATTGCCCGTTGTGGCAATTATAGTATCGTTAGCAGAAGTGTTAGAATTAAAAACTATTGAAGTATCTGGGTAATTACTCAACATAAAATAATTGCCATTTGGTAACACATTAAATGAACGTGGATTTACAAAGTAATCATCTTCATAAAACACAAAATTATCTGAGTTAGGGCCAATAAAACTAAAGCCGATATCACAAAAATTACTTTCTATATTTACATTAGAAATTCCACCCTGTGGAAAATAAGACCCCGAATCCATTGTTAAAAAGTATGATTTATTAAAATCTTGCACAATGGCAGAAGCCAATCGGTAGTTTTCAATTGAATCACCAAAAACGGCAGTATATTTTCCTCCTTTATTCAATTGCCTAAAATATTGACATAAACTGTTATCACTCATCGGAGAATAAATATTTACAATCTCACCGCTATCAAAATCAAACTCTATTATGCCATCGCTTACTAAAGCGGTTTGTGCATTGCCGCCAACTAAAGATCTATCAACTATAGTTTGGTGCGCAAATAAACTCACAATATTTCCATCACTATTAATAATTGCTTTACCATGAAAAAAACTGTTAGCACCAGCTAAACTATCTACTTCAAATTGATAAACTTGTTTATCACTGCCATCCAGTTTCTTTTTGGTAATAGTATGGCAATCAGTAATTATAACATAACCATTTTGATAATTAATAGCATTACAATCAATATTTTCATTGCTATTAGGTAAGGTTTCGGCCCAAACTATTGCTCCTGCTGGGTTTAAAATTATCGCCTCTTTTTCTGCACCAATTGCTGCTGTTGTGTTTAATAAAACATAGTTTTCTGGCGAGGGTTTTTCGTAGCCTGTAACTGCTTCACTAATTAATGCATCTTGCAAAGTAGTAATAGGTTCAATAGTTGCTAATATTGCTGTTTCGGTTTCGCCAGTTTGGTTAAATGCAATTGCGGTTATTGTTGCTGCGCTATTACTTTTTGGAAAAACAATGCCAATGTTATGAGTTATTCCGTAATCGCTTATATTGGAATAAGCAGTAGAACCATCTTCAAATTCGGCTTTTAAATAAACGCTTGCAGAATCTGCCGTTTCTCCTTCAAAAGTTTTTAAGAAAACGTTATTTTCATCTGCTATAAAATTTTCTGTTACAAAACTAGTTTGAGCTTGCACATAAAAAAAGCATCCTACACTAACAAAAAAAGCTACAAATTGTTTCATAAAGCTAAGATACTAAGTTTTTACCTTTGCCAAAGCTTTAACAAAAATTTACGATGTTATTAAATTTTAATACGGTTTTACTTTTTGCAATGGAATGGAACCCATCTGTTCATGTTTTTAGCGTTGGCCCAATAGATTTTAGTTGGTATGGCTTAATGTATGGTTTTGCACTTTGCGCTTGCTATGGCTTAGGTTATTTATTTTTTTTAAAAGATGACTTACCATTATACCGCCTATTTAATTTAAGTATATTAATTTTTATTGCTGGTTTTATTGGGGCAAGGTTGGGGCAAGTATTGTTTTATGAACCACAATATTTTTTGCAACATCCGCTCGAAATTTTTAAAGTTTGGAAAGGCGGAATGGCCAGCCACGGCGCATTTATTGGTATTGTAACAACTTGGTGGTGGTATTGCAGGCGCAATAAACAGTTTAGTTTTTTATGGGGTTTAGACAAGTTGGCCATAATGGGCGCATTAATTGTATGTTTAATGCGCATCGGCAACTTAATGAACAGCGAAATTTTGGGTAAAGCCAGCAATCTACCGTGGGCATTTGTATTTGTGCAAAGAGATTTAATTGCCCGCCACCCAGTAGTATTGTACGAAGCTTTGGCTTATGGCTTTTACTTTATTTTGTTTTTAAGTATTTATCTAAAGTTTCCTAAAATGAAGTTTGGTTGGTTAACTGCTTTATTTTTATTGTTGTTAATACCAACTCGTATTTTATTAGAAATTTTTAAAGAAGATGCCGGTTACACGCAATTGCTTAGCTTGCCATTGGTATTTGTTGGTGGGTTTATAATGCTTAGGTTGTTAAAAAGAAAAGTGTAGAAACAAAAACCCTACTCACACACCAAATCAATATAAACTGGCAAATGATCGCTGAAACCACCGTAATAATCTCGGCCAAAAGTTCTGTTTGGTTTTGGGCCGTCGTTTTTAGAATTGTATAACATCCATTTTTCACGTAAAACACCAGCTTCGCCTCTGCTGCAATAACCACTTTCGCAGTTGTATAAGCTTTTGCTAATCATAATTTGATCTAAAAAACTCCACTCGCCTTTGTAATTGTAAGAGCCTTTATTTTCATCAGTTAATAAATTATGAAAAGCGTTTAAAAATTTAGCATCTGCTAATTCTTTTTTGCTGGTAGCAGTATTTAAAACCTGCTTTATACTTCGGTTATGAGGCTCGTCATTAAAATCGCCCATCAATATAATTTTAGCATTTGGATTTTTTGCTAATATTTCCGCTACTTTTACATTAACAGTATTGGCAGCTTGTATACGCCTTGGCTCGCTAATTTCAACTCCTTTGTAGCGAGAGGGCCAATGGTTTACCAACAAATGTACCTTATCGTGTTGTTTAATGTTTAAATGCGCATAAACAATATCACGCGAGGTGTAAGTTAAATCTTTAGGAAAGGCTACTTTCAATGCTTCCCAATTTAAAACCGTTACTAAATCGGCATTGTAAGCCAAACACACATCAATCCCCCGGCTATCGGGCGAATCTTTGTGCAAATATTTAAAGTTACCATTATTAAAGGCTTCTGTATCTAACAATTCTTCTAAAACATCACTACTTTCTACTTCGCAAAACCCTAATATTGGTGGTGCAGTAGTGCCATTGCCTAAGGCCGCAATTACTTTACTCAAATCGTTCAATTTTTTGTTGAGTCTTTCTCGTGTCCAATCTTTTTCACCGCCGGGCAAAAATTGATCTTGTCCTTTTATTTTAGGATTGTCAACCAAATCAAACAGATTTTCAACATTGTAAAAACCCATTCTAATAGTATCACTATTACAAGAATTGTTTTTAATTTTTGTGGTAGCTACTTTGGTGCTTTTACAGCCAAATAAGCCAATAATTATTACACTCAATATTGAGTAAATTACTCGTCTCATATTATCTTATCAATTATACTATTTAAATAAAATTGTTTTTTTTATGATGCTAATCTTCTTCTAAAAACCAATCTAACCGTACCTCTTTGGTTTGCATTATAATGTTTACGCCCAAAGTATCCATAGTTACGGCTCGGCCTATATTATTTTCTTTGTTAATGTATTCAAAACCAACCGTTATTGAAGCACCGTGTTCTTTAACAGCAAAAGGCTGCTTTTCTACTGTATTTTTTCTATAACTCAATATTTTTAAAGTATCGGTTGCAAACTCTCCTTTTTCAAATTTAAATTGATTGATTAGTGGCGGTAAATCTGTATAACCTTGCAAAACAATAAACCGTTGTGCTTTTTCAATAGCAGCATCGGTAGTAATTTTTACTTCTTTTTTTGGAGGCGCATTAACGCATCTTACAAAAAAAATAAAGCTACAAAAGCTAAATAAAATATAAATATAGTTGATTGGTTTTATTTTAAAATTAAACATTTGCTTGATAAAAAACAATGCAAAGATAACATTAAAGCTAAAACATAGCTTTTAAAAAACAAAATGATAATTACCCGATGGCCTTATTAACCATTAAAAATAACTACTTTTGCAATAGCTTATAATTTAAAAAAATAATGAAATTTAATACCAAAGTAATACATGCAGGTATTGAGCCAGATGCTTCTACCGGGGCGGTAATGACTCCAATATATCAAACTTCTACTTATGTGCAAACTGCGCCTGGCCAACACAAAGGTTACGAATATGCACGAACGCAAAACCCAACGCGCAATGTTTATCAAAACCAAATGGCTGCTTTAGAAAGCGCAAAATATGGCATAGCTTATGCAAGTGGTTTAGCTGCAATAGATGCGCTTGCAAAGTTATTAAAACCAGGTGACGAGGTAATTTCTACCAACGATTTATATGGCGGTACTTATCGTATTTTTCAGCAAGTGTTTGGCCAGTATGGTGTTAAGTTTCACTTTACCGATATGCAAGAGGAAGAAAATATTGCAGCATTGATAAACGAAAACACCAAAATGATTTGGATTGAAACCCCTACCAACCCAATGATTAATATTGTGGATATTGCTGGCATAGTTGCTTTGGTAGGCGATAAAAATATTTTAACGGTGGTTGATAATACTTTTGCATCGCCTTATTTACAACAACCTATTGCCTTAGGGGCTGATATTGTTGTTCATTCTGCCACAAAATATATTGGCGGCCATAGCGATGTGGTATCAGGTATAATTTGCACCAACCACGAGCAAGTTAACGAGCAGTTAATGTTTATACAAAATGCTTGTGGTGGCGTACCAGGCCCAATGGATTGTTTTTTGGTATTAAGAGGCATTAAAACCTTAGCCTTGCGTATGCAACGACATTGCGAAAATGCGGAGCGAATTGCCGATTTTTTGATGAAGCACGATAAAGTGGCCCACGTGTATTACCCTGGTTTACAGCATCATAAAGGACATGAAATTGCAATGCGACAAATGAAACACGCTGGCGGTATGTTAAGCTTTAGTTTAAAAAATGATTCAATTGAAGCAGCAATAAGCTTTATGCAAAAAGCAGATTATTTTTTGTTGGCAGAATCGTTAGGTGGCGTAGAATCTTTAGTTGGCCATCCGGCAACAATGACGCACGCTGCTATACCTTTAGAAATACGTCAAAAAACGGGCGTGTTAGATTCCTTAATTCGGTTAAGCGTAGGCGTAGAAGATATTGATGATTTATTAGAAGATATTGAGCAAGCATTAAGTTAAATTTTTTAGAAGCGAGACGATCTTTCATCACATAAATTGCGGTCCCGCCATCCGTTCAAATACCATTTTGCCAACGCTTCAAAGGCCAAGCAAAAAATGGTATAACCACTCCTGTCGGGGCTATTTTTCGCACTTCAAGCTGCCGTAGTAACCGCATTATTTTATAATACTCGGTTAGCTTTAGTTTTTTCCACCATTCGTATAATTGATCGTTCACTATTGTATTGATCAACTTCATTAATTGGTATCCATTTCAAATCTTTTGATTCTTTACTAACTATTAATAAGTGGGTTTTATCTGCTATAAACCAAAAACGAATATCATAGTGCAAATGTTCAGCTACATTTTTATGTTGTGGTATCGTATGAATATCAACATCAAAAATAGCTTCGCTTTTAAACTTTAAACTTTTCAAACCGCTTTCTTCTTGTGCTTCTTTTAAAGCTACTTCGTGTACATTAGGGTTGCCATCGCAATGGCCGCCAAGCTGTAACCATTTGTCTAATTTTTTATGATGGCAAAATAAAGCCATCTCTAACTTTTCATCCGTTATCCATACAGATGCTGTAATGTGGCCAATAGCTAACGATCTCTCAAAACAAGTGGGTTGTGTTTCAACAAAATTGATGGTTTGCTTTACCATCTCAACTTCATCTTCATCATTCGGTTTATATTGGTTTAAAAAATACCCTAAATTAATATGCATAATATTTTTATGCTTTTTTTTGCAAATTAAGAAATCAAACCTTAACTTTAATGCAGACTTAACGAAAAACAATTTGAATATGGCGACCTCCCAAAGTAAAAATCATAAATTTTTTTTATCAAAATATAGGAGATCAATATTCGTTACAGATAATATTTTTGGATTTATAATTGTTATTTTAGGCCTGTTAACTTATTTTATATTTGGGTTTGATAATGTAACAATATTAGTCATCTTAATTGCCTTCTTTATACTTACAACTGTAATATTTACAAGTATAAAAAAAGAAAAATATATTTTTGCTTGTTACTGCAATTTAATCGGATCAATTGCTCTTTTGACAGTTTTTATTATTGCTTATGGCAACCATTTAAACTTGCATTTTTTTTTGTTATCAATAAGTTTAAATGCCTTTATCTATACTACCAACGAAAAATTTAATCAAGTATTTTTTATAATTCATTTAGCTTTTTTTTTAGCACTAGGTTTTCTTGAAATTGAGCCAATTTTATTTTTCGATCCTCTTTTTGAACCCACTTTTAAAAACATTGTTTTGGTTTTATTTGCTCTTACTTTTCTATATAAAGGCATACTAATAACTAAGCTATATATTAATACTTCAGCCTCAGCCAATAAAAAATATTTAATATATAAAACACTCTTCGACAATAGTTATGATGGCATTATTACTACTACTTACAATAAAGTAACAAAGCAACTTATTGAAAGCAAGAATAATAAAATACTGTATTTTTTTGATGCTTTTGATGATGAACTTAGTATTAATAATTTAGCAAATTACTTCCCTACAAAACAACCTAATGGTAAGCTATCAGCCGAATACTTTAAAAATATAACACAATCAAAAGAAGGAAGTTCAGGCTCCTTTAAATTCACTTTTAAAAAAAAGAATGGTGATTTATTTAACGCACTAATAACAACAATAACGATACAAGAAATTTTAGAAAATATTACCATTTATTTATTTAAAAACATTACCCAAGAAGTTACCAATAGAAGAATAATTAAATTTCAGGTTGAGGAACTTAACGAAAAAAACATTAAGCTGCAAAAATATATTGACAACAAACTACAGTTTGAAAATCTCGCCCATCTTGCCGCCCACGACCTAAAAACACCTATTAGAACCTTAGTAAGTTTTTCTCAAATTTTAGAAGATAGTACAATTGATAAAATTTCTAAAGAAGAAAAAAATTACATTGACTTTATAAAAAAAGCCGCAAGCAAAGTAAGCCGATTAATTACTGGTTTATCGAACTTTGCTGAACTAAACGCCGAAAGTTTTAAATTTGAAATGGTTAATTTAGATCAGTTACAAAACAAAATTTGTGAAATATTAGAAATAAAATTTGCTGACAATGCTTTTACACTTAGCTTTCATAACTTGCCCAACAAAATTTTTGCGGATAAAATATACTTATATAAATTATTTTACGAGTTAATTACCAACGCAGTTAATTTTAAAAATCCTCAAAAACAAGCTATCATTAACATCAATTATTTTGAAAAAAAAGAGACTCATCAATTTAATATTTCTGACAATGGAATTGGTATAACAATAGAAGATCAAGCTAATATATTCACTATTTTTAAAAAAGCAATCGCTACCGATACTAATAACGCAGGAATTGGTTTAGCAACTTGCTCAAAAATTGTTGAAATTCATAGAGGCGTAATATGGATAGATTCACAATTGAATGAAGGATCAACATTTTCTTTTACCATTTCGAAGGGTTTAGCCGACTCGCAAATAACATCAACAATACTGCCAAAATTATTTTAAAACATAATGGTTAATTTGGTGTGAACAAGAAATTATGCGCAAGCTTACCAAAGGGTGGTACTCTTTTTGTAAAAAGCCTTATTACTATTTACACGTTACCAACTAATCTAACCTTCTTACCCAAACATTTCTATAACTTATTGGGTTGCCATGGTCTTGCAATTGTATTGGCCCTTCGCCATGAGCAAGGTTTTTAGGTAAACCAATATATTCGGTAGTGCCGTATAATTCTGCATTATTTTGTATTAAAACGCCATTATGAAAAACGGTTAGATAGCCAGATTTTACTTTAAGGCTATCTTTATTGAAAACGGGTTGGGCGAAAATAATATCATATACTTGCCATTCTCCAGGCGCCCGCATTGCATTTACTAATGGAATATGTTGCTTGTAAATTGAACCAGCTTGTCCGTTGCTGTAGGTTCGGTTTTCATAACTATCTAAAATTTGCACTTCGTAACGGTTTTGAAAAAATACGCCGCTGTTACCTCTGCCTTGTCCTTCATCTTCAATTTTGGTTGGGGTGCGCCATTCAATATGTAATTGTACGCTACCAAAACTTTCTTTGGTTTGTATATCGCCCGTACCTTTCGTAACCGTAAAATAATCGTCTGCTACTTTCCATTTAGCTGATCCTTCTTTTATTGATTCCCAAGCATTTAAATTTTTACCATCAAATAAAATTATCGCATCCGATGGTGGTGCATTTTTGGGTGCTTGTACCACACGTGGTTCGGGTTGCCAAACTTCACTTGCTTCGGGTTTTGTAATTTGGCTATTGGCGGTTATGGCTATAAAAAAGCTTAGTGTAAATATTATGTATTTCATTGTTTATAATTAAAGCTTTAGCAAAATGTTTAGTTATAATAAAAACTATTTTGGCTTTCTTCTTATCAAAAAATCCACCTCTCTGGTAGAGAAGTGTAATAGATTAGGTTGTTGATTAAAATTTATCTTCAAATAAGGAAAAAACATCCACTCAAATTCCTAAAATAGTATTGTTGAGCTGTACATCGGTATCGCTGCCAGCAAAATCGTCAAACTTTTTATCGCTTACCTCAATAATATGTTGTTGAATAAAAGGCGCACCTTCTGCTGCGCCTTGTTCTGGCGATTTGAGGCAACATTCCCACTCCATAACCGCCCAACCGTTGTAACCGTATTGGGTTAGTTTTGAAAATATGGCACTAAAATCAATATGTCCATCACCTAAGGAACGGAAACGGCCTGGTCTATCCTCCCAATTTTGATAGCCGCCATAAACGCCACTTTTACCGGTTGGGTTAAACTCGGCATCTTTTACATGAAAAGCTTTTATAAAACTGTGATAATGATCTATATAAGCCAAATAATCCATCTGTTGCAATTCTAAATGACTGGGATCGTATAAAATATTTACTGCTTTATGGTTACCGGTGGCTTCTAAAAATCGCTCAAAAGTAATGCCGTCGTGTAAGTCTTCGCCGGGGTGAATTTCATAACAAATATCTACTCCTTTATCTTTAGCGAAATCTAAAATAGGCAACCACCTATTGGCTAATGCTTTAAAACCTTGTTTTACTAAACCCGCAGGGCGTTGTGGCCACGGGTACATGGTATGCCACATTAGTGCGCCCGAAAAAGTGGCGTGAACAGCAATGCCTAAATTATGGCTGGCAGCTACAGCTTTCTTTACTTGTTTAATGGCCCATTCGGTTCTTGCTTTGGCATTGCCTTTTAAATGATTGGGGCAAAAATTATCAAACTGTGCATTGTAAGCTGGGTTAACGGCTACTAATTGGCCTTGCAAATGTGTAGAAAGTTCGGTGATCTGTAAACCACATTCCTCAATTGTTCCTTTCAATTCATCGCAATAGGTTTTGCTTTCCGCTGCTTTATCTAAGTCAATTAAAAACTTTTCCCAAGTTGGTATTTGAATACCCTTATAACCTAAAGATGCTGCCCATTTGCACAGTTCCTTTAAAGTATTGAAAGGCGGTTTATCACCTACAAATTGTGCAAGAAATATAGCAGGTCCTTTTATTTGGTTCATGTATGATAATTTAAAAAATAAAGGTACAAAATTGTATAAGATCATATCAAATTCAGTAAAAAAAATATTTTAATTTTTATCAATTTTAGTTTTTAGCTTTTAGCTATAAAAAACCCAAATTAAAATGAGAAAGTTATCAATATTACCATTGCTCATAAACTAACTGTTAAAAGTACATTTATAAGCCAATAATGCTTAATTTTGCATCTTATCGCAGTGATATAACTAAAAAAATATTTTTTGCTTATCTAAAGCTCCCACAAAAGCTATATACTGTTGAAATCTATAATAAATTATGAAGTTTAATATTTTATATTATACATTTTCTTCTATCAAAGCTATTGCATTGTTTGCTTTGTGTTTATCATTAAGTTCATTAAAAGCACAAAATACTTGTGGCAATAATGCAGGTGTTCCAATGCCAGACATTTTAGTTTGTGCAGGCGATATAGCTTATGGTAATTCTGTTGGTCTTAGTTTGGCTCCTAATTCTGTGGTACAATTCTATTTACACAATTACGATATAAATAACCCAATAGATTCAAATCAAACTGGCATTTTCTTCAATAATTTAAACTATCCACTAAATACCGATTTGTTGATAACTGCTGCTGTCGGTCCGCCCACTCTATCGGGTACACCAAATTTAACTGATATTTGCACGGCGATACAAGAAACTGGAACTAAAGTTGTTTTTTTAGACGAAATAACTATTACCAGTAACTATGACTGTATGGGAACGGATGCACAAATTAATTACATAGTAAATGGTGGTTTACCTGCCTACAACAACAGCCCGTATAGTATAAGTGGTGATAATGTTAACACGGTTTCGGCAAATACTAATAACTTATTTGTTAGCTTGGGTATTACAGGCAGTTATACCATTGAAGCAATTGATAATAATGAATGTAATGCTATTGAAACTGGACAGTATAATTGTGAAGCCTTAGAAATTGTTGATTTAGCGTTAACTAAAAAATTAGCTCAGGGCCAAGCATCAAGTATAGCAGCGGGTAACAACGTTGTTTTTCAAATTGAGGTAATCAACCAAGGTAACGTACCAGTAAAAAATATAACTGTAATTGACTATATACCAGTTGGGTTAACTTTAGTAGATCCTAATTGGACAGCCGTAGGCAATAATGCACAAACCACATTACCCAGCATTTTAGCCCCCTCAAGTTCAATATTGGTTAGCATAACATTGGGCAGTTTACCAATAAGTCAAATTGATACCATAGTTAACACCGCTGAAATTATTCAAGCAGAAAGCGTAAACGGAACAATTATTAATATAGATGACGATAGCGTATTTGATAATAACGAAAATAATGATGGCGTAGCAGTAAATGATGAAATTAATGGTGTTGATAACGATGAGGATGACCACGACATAGAAGACATTATAATAGAACCTCTTTCAACTTGCCTAGGTTTGCCTGGTACAATGCCAGCAGATACTGTTTTTGCTTGTTTTGATAAAGACATAACCGTAACCGAAAGTAACTCAATTTTAGATCCAAATAGAGATGTAGGCTTTTATGTACTCCACAACAACAATAACGATATTCCTAATTCTATTATTGATACAAGCTTCGATGGTACTTTTAGCAATCCTGGTAATACAGATTGTAGAGTATATTACATATCGTACGTTTTTGGGCCAGATAGTGGAGATGGCACACCAAATTTATCAAATGAATGTACTATTAGTTTACAAGGAACTCCTGTAGTTTGGTTAAAGCAAATTACAATTGCTAGTACTCCAGTTTGTGCGGAAGATGGAAATAATTTTACCGTTAATTATATTGTTAATGGAGGTTATCCAGCTTGCATTGGTTCTACTTATACTGTTGGAGGCACTATTGCTACCGACCAAATAAATGCCTCTGTTAACATTAGCGATCCAACTAATTTTAGTAGCGGTAGCGACTATACCATTAGCATTAAAGATAATATAGGTTGCACTTCTACAAGTTACTTTGAACCAGTATTTTGCACCGAACCCAATGTTTGTGGTAATAATATTGCAGGTATGATGCCTGCCGATACTATTTTTGCCTGTGCAGGCAGCTCGGTTACACAAACAGCAGAAGGTAACGTTTTAGACGACCTAATAGGGTTTTATTATTTACACAATAGCTCAAGCGATACCTTAGGTACAATTTATGATAAAAGTGCAATTGGTGAATTTGAAGATAGAGGAAATTACTGCCAAAGATTATATATATCTTACGCTATTGGGCCAGATAATGGTAATGGCGAACCCATACTATTTGACAATCCGTGTGCTACTGTTTTAAAAGGTACTCCAGTTGTTTGGGCAGCACCAATAAAAATTGAAACAAGGGAAAATTGCAATAACGAAACTGGGCTATTTACTTTTAGCTATGATATAAATGGAGGTTTTGCTGCATGTTTTAATAGTCAATATAGCCTAAGTGGCGATATTATTATTCCTTTTGCAGAACCAGGGGATAATTACTTAAACAGTACAATGCGACCAGGAAACTCAACTTATACTTTTTCGGTAGATGATGGTTATGGTTGTTCAAATACATTTGCTAGTGAACCAATTGTTTGTGAACAAATTGATGAATGTAACAATGCCCCAGGTACTATGCGGTCTCAAATAATGTTTGCTTGTGCCGGCGAGGCAATCACTTCAATTGAAAGAAACAGCGTGCGTAATGCAACCGATGTATTTTACTATGCATTACATTTGGGTAATTCCAATAGTTTGGTTAACGTTATTAATACAAACAACAGCGGCATCTTTATCGATCCAGGAACTGCCTACAATTGCGACACTTTGTATATCTCTTACGTTTTTGGACCTCCCGACACCAATGGGCAACCTAATTTGGAAAGTGCTTGTACCAATATTTTAACAGGTACCCCTGCAATATGGGCAGCACCTATAACAATTAACACCGTAGAAGATTGTGATGAGTCAATTGAGCAATTTACATTTAGCTATACTTTAAGTGGTGGATTTCCAAGTTGTATTGGCACTAATTATACTGTAAGGGGTAATGTTAGCGAGAGCATTGCTATACCTGATCAAATTTTTAACGAAACTACTTTGTTTAGCGATGGTTATAGCTACACCATTAATGTAGAAGATGAAAAAGGCTGTGCAAATGATTTTATTAGCGAACCCATTGCCTGTAAAAACCCGAACCCTTGCAACAGTAGCAGCACAATAGGTACAATACCTTTCCTCCAATTTTATCCTTGTGCTAATGGATCGGTAAATTTTAATATTGAAAATATAAATGTAACTGATAACTTTGTAGATGATGGAGATATTGATGGGTATATTTTACACGATGGAGATTACACAGATGCAAACAATATAATAAGCACAAATACTGATGGTATCTTCAATGATCCATCAAGACCTTGTGAAACATTATCACTAACTTACATTATTGGGCCAAATGACGGTACAGGCTTTCCAAATATAGAAGATGCATGCACTCAATTTTCAACTAGTTTTCCTGTAATTTGGTTTCCATTGATTAACATATCTTCAACAGCTACTTGCGATGATAATACTGGTAATTTAATAGTGAATTTTAATGTTAGCGGCGGTACTTCTGCTTGTTCGGCTAACGCCACTTTTAAAATAAGTGGTGATTATGAAACATCAAATTTATCGGCTGGTAATCATAACATTCCCTTTCAATTAACAAGCGGCCAACCATATCAAATTACTGCAACTGACGGGTTTGATTGTACCAATACTTACACTAGTGAAATAATAGACTGTACCCAACCAGATCTATTTTGTGGTAATGTGCTTGGTGCTATGCAGTTTTCAAACCAGATGAGAGCGTGTTCAGGCGTTCCAGCAACTGCTCAACAAGAAAATACCATATTATCCGATGGCAGTATAGGCCAATATTATCTGCATACCAATAGTAATAATACCTTAGGTATCATATTAGATAACAACAACTCAGGTACATTTGCTGATCCGGGCTTAGATTATGCTTGCGACACACTTTACATATCTTATGTTTTGGGGCCAAACAATGGAAATGGTGCAGTTGACCTATTAAGCGACTGTACTTTTGTTTTACCAGGTGCGCCAGTAATTTGGGCCTCCCCTTTAATAATTTTTACTAACGAAAATTGTTTAGATGGAGAATATAAAATCAACTACGAACTTTCTGGCGGTTTTCCAGAATGTTTTACTAGTGCAAATTATAATATAACTGGTACTATAGTTCAAGGAGGCCTTTCTCCTGGTAACTACCTATCTGAAAATACATATCCTAGCGGTACAAACTATGAGTTAATAGTTACAGATGATTTTGGTTGCACGGTAAGTTATGAAAATATTGAAGCTGTTAACTGTTATATTACAACTTACTGTATTAACAACCCAGGAACGGCAAAAAATGAAGCAATTGTTTGTTGGGGCGATAATGTTGACGGTTCGGTTTTTGATACCATTATAGATGGAGGCTATGAAATTGTTTATCTTTTGCACGATGGTGAAACTTCAATAGGTAACATATATGCTTACAGTAACGATGGTGTCTTTTTAAATAATGATCTTTCTATACTGCGTAATGAGCAACTATATATTTCTTCAGTAGTAAGTATATTAGATAATGAAGGAAAGCCAGACTTTACAGATATGTGTGCAGTAACAATGCTACCAGGTACACCAGTAGTTTTTTTAGATGAGTTACAAATTGAAAGCAATATTATTGCCTGTGATACACTATCAAGAACTGCTAAAATTAGTTATAAACTTAGCGGCGGTTACCCCTCTTATAATAGTGATTCTCTATACATAATTACCGGATCAGATATAGCATCAATACGCTTTAACTTTCTTAAAGATTTTTCTACCGCAGAGAACTCTTATGAATTGCTTGTTAGCGATTCTTTTGGTTGTAAAGCTACATTTGGTGGCTTTACCAATTGTGGTAACGAAGCTTGCGCAAACGAGTTGGGCAACCAACCGCAAAACGCAGTTACACTTTGCGACAGAGAAAGCATTAATGCAGCAATTGATAATTTTAATATAACCGATGAAGCTCAACTAATTTATGTACTACACGATAAAGAAAACGTAATTGGTGAAATTTTTGATAGCAACACCACCGGTATTTTCATTAACAATGATGAGCAATATCCATTAAATACACAACTTTATGTTTCTGCAATAATTGGTATTCTCAATGCTGATGGTTTACCTAATTTTTCAGAACCCTGCACCATTGCCAACTTCCCTGGCACACCAGTAACCTTCTTACCAAAAATTACATTATTAGATGATGTGGTATGCGATTCTGATACTGATGAAATAAAAGTAACATTTGATATAACAGGCGGCAGTGGACAGTACACCATAACAGGTGACTATACTGGCGAGATAATGCCTGGCGAATTAGGTAATTTTACATTACCCAATAACACCCAAAATTATACCTTAACAGTAACAGATAATGGCAACAATTGCGAAACCTTAATTATTAAAGCTACTGAATGTACCCCCAACAATTGCAATACCAATGCAGGTAGCGTCACCCAATTTTCCCAATTTTTGTGTGGCGGGGAAAGCCTAAATATTATAGCAGAAAATACACAAGAAAGCTACGGTTATTCGCTATACTATTTTTTGCACGATGGCTTTAATAGTATAGGTAATGTGGTTGATTTTAATACAACAGGTTCATTTATTAACAACGGCCAGTACAATTATAACAAACAATATTACATTTCATCAGTAGTTACCTCAACTATTGGCGGCAATCCTAATGTCGACGATCTATGCCTGTCTGCCGCTCTACCAGGCACACCCGTTGTTTTTTACGAGCCAATTACCGTTACCGTAATTGAAGAGGTTTGCAGCGTAAGTACCGGTAACTATATTGTACAATTTACAATTGATGGTGGCGCACCCGGTAACGATAGTTTTATGTTTTACAACGTAAGTGGTATATTAACTAGTGACTATATTGGCCCTAACCAAGTGGTAGAAACCGGCCCACAATCAAGCCCTAATTATATTATTATTGTAGAAGATGATAACAGCTGTAATACCACTTTCGAAAAAAACAATGTAGACTGTGAATCCAACTGCCCTCAATTTAACAGCCAAAATATTGTAAATATAATTAGCCCAAATGGTGATGGCATTAACGATGGTTGGTCGGCACCCTCATTAAATGAATGTTATCCTAATCATAGAATAACAATTTGTAATCGTTGGGGCGACAAAGTTTCTGAAATAGAAAATTGTGTTGGTGACTGCTGGGACGGAACAGTTTCTAAAAATGGAGAACCTTTACCTACAGGTGCCTATTTTTACATTATTGAGTTAAGAGGTGTAAACAGCGCCGAAGATGAAATTGTTACCGGTTCAATTACTTTATTAAGATAAATGGCCAATTCACTACAGTTTACTTATACCTGCATTTTATTTTTTTTTATTTTTAATTTAGGTAAGATGAATAACAATGGCATACCAATAACACAACAAAATGTTTTAGGCACACCATTACAAGCTTGCTGTTACCAACCTTTAACCGGCTTTTACCGCAATGGTTTTTGTAATACTGGCGAGCAAGATTATGGTACACATACCGTTTGTGCAGTAATTACTAAAGGCTTTTTAGAGTTTACGCTTTCAGAAGGTAATGATTTGAGCACCCCAAAACCGCAGTACAACTTCCCGGGTTTGCAGCCTGGCGACAAGTGGTGTTTGTGTGCTTTAAGATGGTACGATGCTTACAAAGCAGGCTTTGCCCCTAATGTTATATTAGAAGCCACCAACAAAAAAACCTTAGAATTTGTACCAATAGAAGTACTTAAAGAAAAAGCAGTACCAAATAAATAGTTTTGACTAAATGTTTAAATATTGGTTTTGATGCCAAACGCCTATTTAACAATACAACTGGCTTGGGTAATTATAGTAGAACCTTGGTAAGAAACCTACAAAAGCATTTCCCTCAAAACAGTTACAGTTTGTTCTCACCTAAAATTAAACCTAATTATTTTAATAGATCATTTATTAATAATTCTTCCTTAAACACAATTACGGCAAAAACTTACTTTAAAAATTATTGGAGAAGTATTGGAATTAGTAAAGCATTAACAACCAACAACATTCAAATTTACCACGGCCTAAGCAACGAGCTACCTTTAAATATTAAAAAACAAACTACAAAAGGAGTGTTAACAGTACACGATTTAATATTTGAAAAACTACCTCACACATATCCTTTGTTAGATCGCTTAATTTATCGTTCAAAATTAAAAACAAGTTGCAAAAATGCAGATCAAATAATTGCCATTAGCCAAAGTACAAAGCAAAATATTGTTGATTTGTATAACATAGCACCACATAAAATTGAAGTGGTTTATCAAAGTTGTGATGAAGTTTTTTTTAATGATGAAAATACTTTGGCGGCCTTACAGAAATTTCAACAACTAAATTTACCAAAAAACTATTTGCTATATGTTGGCAGCATTACACCTCGTAAAAATTTGAAAACGCTTTTAGAAGCATTGGCAATTTTAAAGCCCGCAAATCAACTGCCTTTAGTAATTGTAGGCAAAGGCAAACAATATCAACAACAAATGCAGCAGCTGTCGCACAAGCTAAAAATTAGCCACTTACTATTTTGGTTAGATGCTGTTGATAGTAACCAATTGCTCAAACAATTATATAAAAACGCTGCAGCTTTAATTTATCCATCAATATACGAAGGTTTTGGTTTGCCTGTTGTAGAAGCCTTGCTATGCCAAACACCAGTTATTACAGGTAACAACTCTTCACTAAAAGAAGCAGGCGGGCCAACCGCTTACTATGTAAATATTTTAAGTAAAGCAGCGTTAAAAACAGGTATAGAAACCGTTTTAGAAAATAGCGAATTGAATAATAAAATGAGGAAAAGCGGGTATCAATATGCGCAAAAAAAATTCAATTCATTAATCACTTCACAAAGCGTAATAAAGGTTTACGAAAAAATGTTGAGCACTTAATGTTCTCTCTTTTGTAAATCCCATAAATATTGTTCTCTTAAATACCGCTCTTTGGCTAAGCCTTTTGATAGAAAAAAACCAAACTCTCTATTTAAAATACCACCTTTTAATAAGTACAATTTCAAAAAATGAAAAACAGTTTTGCCGTACATTTTGAACAGGTTGGTTTTTTTACCAGCGTAAAATTTATCTTTAGCAATTGCTTTAGCATATTTTATTTGTCGCTCAATAAAATCGGTTTTGCTTTTATAGCTGTAGTGAATTAAATCACCTGCCAAATTTTCAACTACTGTTCCATTTTCAACTTTTGGAAAAGCATGAACTGGCCCTCCGGCCCAACGCACCTTATCTTTTCTATATAAACGCAATTTTTTATCAGGGTACCAACCACAACATTTAACAGGCTTTTCACCAATATAATTTAAACGGTTCATTTTATAGGCGTTGGCAATAGTTTCGGTTTGTCTTTTAAACTGTAAAATACTTTGCTGCAACGCTGGTGAAAGCAGCTCATCAGCATCAATATTTAAAATCCAATTGTTGGTAGCCTTATTATCTGCAAATTCTTTTTGATTTAAAAAATTTATGAACTGCTTTCTAAAAACTGAACAATTAAATTGTCGGGCTATAGTAATAGTTTCGTCGGTAGAAAAGCTATCTACTAAAATAATTTCATCAACCACAGGTTGCAAAGAAGTTAAACAAGCTTTAATATTGCTGGCCTCGTTAAAAGTTATTATAGTGGCAGATATTTTAATTGGCATCAATTTTTTCCATTTTCTTATAGTAAATTGCCATTAAGCTAAATACACAAAATATAGCAATACCAAATTGCACTTCAATGGTGTTTTCAGGTATAAACGAAACCAAATTAATTGTTGCTGTTGCTAATAACAGTTCATTAGTTAACAATTCTTTTATCGGATAAATTTTCCATAACCATAAAAGGAAAAACAATAAACCCATTATACCAAAACTTAAAGTAATGTATATAAATTGGTTGCTACCGTATAATTTTTCTATGTTAGGGTACTGCGGATAATACACTTTATAAAGCGCATTAATTTTTGCTTTTGGTCCACCTGTTCCGTAACCAAATATTGGTTTTTCCTTAATTGCTTTATACGCTAACTCGTAAGCCACCAAACGTTTGCTATCCGAAAGATGCTCTATATTACCTTTGTTTTTGTATTGCCTAAAATCCCAAATGGTATTGTTTATTTTGTTATAAAAAGTATCAACAGTAAAGTAAGCTATTATAGGTAAACACATGCATACTAGCATTGCAATTATGCCATACCATTTTTTATTAGCGGTAACAATATACTTAATAGCAAACACCGATAACACTACATAAAAAGCAAGAATACCGCTTCTACCTGCATTAAAGTGTAGCAGAATAATAAAAAAGATGCTCCAAAATATAAGTGCATACTTTTCAAATTTAGGCCATTTAGTTATTGGTTTGTTAATAAAATAGATTGAAATGAAGATGGCATTCGCAATTAACAGACTATATCTAAGATGATTCATTGGCGTTTTGATGTAGCGAGGTAAATCAGTATTAACAGTTCTAATATTGTGGTTAATTAAGTAATCGCCAAAAGTATAAATGCCCGATATAAAAACGACGAGCAAAAAAAGATAGTACAAATGTTGAAACGTCTTTTTAGTAAACAAAGGCAAACATAAAAAGCCGAGTGATAAACCCAGAAAGGGTAATTTGTCTGCGGTTACTAAAACAAGTCTATCAAAACTTGGCGCATATAAGGCACCTATGCAATACAATAAAAGAATACCACCCCACCAGTAGGCAGATGGAGTGCTTACATATTGCTTTATATTTTTTTTGAAATTAATGTTGATTACCGCCAACGTAGCAAGTGCAATCATACCTGAACTAAGTGCCACTCTCGATAAAAAGAAGCCTATAAAAATGGATAGAAAAGCTACTATGGCAATTATTTTTCTATGCTTATCTGAAAAAATAAAGTTCATTAATACAAAGTAACGAAATAGATGGAAGGTAATTTTATCATTTAATTTACAAAAATAAAAAAGGCAAGTTCGATTATTAGGATATAATAATTCCTTAAACCTTATTAGCCAACTGCCCACAAGCGGCATCAATATCTTCGCCACGGCTTTTACGTACCGTTACTGTTACCTCATTTTTAACCAACACATTAATAAATTGATTCAAGGTATTGTTATCTGCCTTTTCAAAAGCCGTACCTTCTACTTTATTATATTCAATTATGTTTACTTTGGCAGGTACTTTTTTCACAAACTTCGCTAATTGTTTTGCATCCTCTAATCCATCGTTAAAACGGTTCAATAAAATATATTCGTAAGTAAGATTGCTGCGAGGACATTGCGTTTTAAAATCTATTAATGCTTCGGTTAATGCTGTTAAACTGTTTTGCTCGTTAATAGGCATTATGGCATTACGCTTTTCGTCAATAGCAGCATGTAACGATAGCGCAAGGTTTACTTTTATTTTATCGGTCGCCATACGATGAATCATTTTTGCAATTCCTGCTGTAGAAATAGTAATTCGCCTTGTTGAAAGCCCCATGGCCTTTTCATCCGTTAAATAAAAAATGCCTTGCATCACATTTTTATAATTTAACAAAGGCTCGCCCATACCCATAAAAACAATATTGGTTAACGGCACTTCAAATTTTTGTAACGCAATATTATTTAATTGCTGTACTTGGTCGTAAATTTCGTGAGCAAATAAGTTGCGCTCCCGCTTTAAAAAACCTGTAGCGCAAAACTTACAACTTAAACTACAACCCACTTGCGACGATATACAAGCCGTCATACGGTTATTTTTAGCAACCGGTATTAACACACCTTCTACCAAGTTGGCATCGCACAGCTTAAAACCAACTTTTACCGTACCATCTTTACTATCTTGCCTATGGGCAATATTTAAATATGGTATTTCAAAATTTTCGGTTAATAAAGTTCTGGTTGACTTTGAAAGATTGGTCATCTCTTCAAAATTTAAGCATGCCTTTTGCCACAACCATTGAAAAACTTGCTTTGCCTTAAAAGCTGGTACGCCATTTTCTTTAAAAAATTGACTTAACCCCTCAAGGCTTTGTTGTCTAATATCTTTTTTTACTACTCCCAAAACATTGCAAAGTTATCACCATTATTCAATTCTTTTTTTATTTTTATATAATGAGTAACGAAGACAAATTAGCCGAACAGGTTTTTAACAAAATGATGCAAGCTGATTTTTGTAGCCAGTGGATGAAAATTGAACCCATTAGCATAAAAGCGGGCTATTGCAAAATAAAAATGGAAGTACAACAACAAATGCTAAATGGTTTTGGCATATTACACGGCGGCATCGCTTATGCATTTGCTGATAGTGCTTTTGCATTTGCCTCAAACTCGCACGGCCGCTTATCGGTATCAATTAATGGCAGCATGAATTTTGCTAAATCGGCAAAGTTAGGCGATGCGCTTATTGCAGAAGCAAAAGCCTTAAATATAAACTATAAAACTGCCGATTTTGATGTGGAGGTTTATACAGAAAACCCCAAAACAGTACACTATTATTTTAGAGGTACCGTTTACCGAAGCAGCAAATTGGTTTTGGAACAATAGCTGAGACGATCCAAATAAGCAATCATACAATAATTTTTTTGAAGCGAAACAGTTCTTCATCACAAAAACTTTGATCCCGCCATCCGTTCAAATACCATTTTACCAAAGCTGCTTAAGCTAAAGGCAAACACCCAACAAAAAATGGTATAACCACTTCTGTCGGGGCTAGTTTTCTTACGGCTTGCTATCGAATTATCTAACTCAAAAAAACTATTTACTGGCAACTATCTGCAAAAAAACTATCCAATTCTCATCATAATAAAAATCAATTGGTGTACTATGCATCTTAAAAGATTGAGCTATCTAATAGTTAAATCATCGCATATCAACAATTTTTAGTTATTTTTGCATTCATTTTGTTATAAAAAAATGCAAATACCAAAAGAAATAATAAAAAGTATTGATTTAGATATCACCTCTTACGAAGATTATTTGAAAGAAGTGGTTACCTTAATGCTTAATAATAAAGTAAGCAAATATCCAATTTTTGTTTTGCATAATGAGGAAGCGGTGCAACTTGGCTCCCCAATTATTGATGCCACAAGAAGTAAAACAAAATGGTCGGTCAATGCATCGCACTTAGAAGAATTTGTGAACAAAAAAATATTGTTAGCCGAAAAAGTAGATAGCTTTAGGGCAACTTATAAAAACCCTGCAAAACACTTATGCATTTTTGTATTTAATACCCAAAATGCTGGTTTTATATTTAGGCCCTTCAACATAAAATTTGAAGGTTAGTTTTAAATAGTTAAATTTTTGGTAATAAAATGATAACGTACAAAAAGCATACCTTAGATAATGGTTTGCGACTTATAATACACGAAGACGAAAGCACGCCAATGGCAGCGGTTAACCTGTTGTATGATGTTGGTGCCCGTGACGAAACTGCCGATAAAACGGGCTTTGCTCACTTGTTTGAACATTTAATGTTTGGCGGTTCTACCAATATTGCTGATTTTGATGCCGAACTGCAACTTGCTGGTGGCACCAGTAATGCCTTTACCTCAAGCGATATTACCAATTACTATAATTTATTACCAGCGCAAAACTTAGAAACCGCACTTTGGCTAGAAAGCGACCGAATGTTAAATTTACATTTTAGCCAACAAGCTTTAGATGTGGAAAAGAAAGTTGTTTCGGAAGAGTTTAAACAATACTTTTTAAACCAACCCTATGGCGATGCTTGGCACAATGTTTTAAAAATGTGTTACAAAACTCATCCTTATGGTTGGCCAGTAATTGGTAAAAACTTAGAACATATTAGCAATTTTGTGATTGATGATGTGATCGCTTTTTTTAACAAACACTATTGTCCCAACAATGCCATACTTGCTATTGCAGGTGGCGTAAAAGCCGAAAAAGTTTTAGAACTGGTTAAAAAATGGTTTGGCAATATTAGCCCTAACGATAAGCTAAAAAGAGAACTACCCTTTGAAGCCCCACAAACAGCAAAAAGAAATTCAACAATTAAAGCAGAAGTTCCTTTAAATGCCCTCTATATGACTTTTGGGACACCAGTTAGAAATGTGGCAGAATTTTATGGAGTAGATTTTATATCGGATATTCTTTCGGGCGGGCAATCGAGCAGGCTGCATCAATCTTTGGTAAAAAAACAACAACTATTTAACCAAATTGGTGCTTATATAACCGCTAACATTGAGCCTGGCTTGTTGCTAATTGAAGGTAAATTAAACGATGGAGTAACCTTAGAAGTTGCTGAAAAAGCAGTTTGGGATGAGATTGAAAAATTAAAAACCGATGCTGTTGAAGAGGAAGAGATGATAAAAGTAAAACATAAAATAGAAGCACATATTGAATTTAATCAAAACAAAATATTAAACAGAGCTATGGATTTGTGCTATTTTGAATTGTTAGATGAAATTGAGTTAATAAATACCGAAGTTGAAAAATATCAACAAGTTGATGCTACTACTGTTAAGCAATTGGCTAATACTTATTTAAAAGCGTCAAAAAGTTCTGTTTTACACTATTACGCAAACAATGATTAAAATTATAATAATTTGGATAGAAGCCTAGCACCGCCGATAAGCCTATTAGCCGATATACCTTTTGCAGAGGCAAAAAAAATTAAGCTGAGCGATAATGTAGAAGCGTATTTAGTTGAGGGTGGAAAAAAGAATATTATCCGTTTACAAACCTACATAAAGGCAGGTAGATGGCACGAACCTCAAAAATTGGTAGCCCAAATTTGCGCTCGTATGCTAAAAGAGGGTACCAAAAATTATACTGCCAAAGCCTTAGCTGAAAAAATAGATTTTTATGGTGCTACTATTTCTACCAAAGCACATTTCGATTATGTTTGCATAACGCTGTACACCTTAAAAAAATTTTTACCACAAGTATTAGAGCTTCAAACTGAAATTTTAACCAATGCAATCTTTCCTGAAAAAGAATTAAATACTATTATAAATAACAGCAAACAGCAGTTAAAGGTAAATCTTGAAAAAACTGACTATTTAGCTTCAACGGCTTTTTTAGCGGAAGTTTTTGGAGATAAACACCCTTATGGTTATGAGGTAAGTGAAAAAGATTATAGTGTTTTGGAGGTAGAAACTTTAAAAAAATTTTACCGCCAGTGTTATCACAAATCTGCTACGGTTTATATTTGTGGTAAATTTAATGAGCAGGATATTACTGTTGTACAAAAAAGCTATAACAACTTGTTTAATGATAATAGTAAACAAAGCATCTTAAATAAAAATGAATACGCCTACCATCCTACCAAAAAAACAATTACTAAACCTAATTGTTTACAGGCTGCAATTAGAATTGGTGGCACAGCACTACCTAAAACACATAAAGATCGGTTTAACTTTAATATATTAAATATAATATTGGGTGGCTATTTTGGTTCGCGGCTTATGAAAAATATTAGAGAAGAAAAAGGCTATACTTACTCCATTAATTCGGGTATACAAAGTTATTTAAATGGCAACTATTTTTTAATAAGTACAGAGGTTGGTAAAGAAGTATGTGATGCTGCTGTAAATGAAATTTTTACAGAATTAAACCGTTTACAAAATGAGGTGATTAGTGATAGTGAACTACAATTGGTTAAAAATTTCATTTGCGGTGCTTTATTGCGCCTTATTGATGGGCCATTTAAAGCAGCAGGAGTTTTAAAAGATTTATACGATTTTGACCTTAATACACGTTATTTTGCTAATTATATTGATAAAGTAAAAAACATTACCGCCGAAGAATTGTTAAACTGCGCCCAAACGCACTTAAAAGAAGATACTTTAACGCAAGTAATTGCACGTTGTTAAAAAAAATGAGAAATAATATTTTAAAAGCCATAGCCATATTTATGATAACTGGGTTGTTTATTAATGAGGCTTTTGCACAAGCGCCTGTTAAATTACTATGTGTTAATGAACGACCTAACAACCAAATTGAACTTAACTGGGAGTTTACCGGACCAATGTGTGGTGCCAGTTTCGATAGTTTTGATATTTATGTTTCTGATAAGCCCGGTAGCGATTTTCAATTAATTGATTCGGTTACCGATGAATCAAGAACTTTTTATTTGGATGGAAGTTCATTATCTAATTTAGGAAGCCCATTGTACTATTACGTTGTAAACGTATGCGCTGGTAGTAATTCTGCCCCATCAGATACATTAGATGATAAAAGACCAGTCTTTCCAGAAATTGAATACGCAAGTGTTGTGGGCCAAGGAGTTGAAATTAGCTGGTTACCAAGCACTTCGCCAGAAGCAGCTGCATACATAATTTACTATTTTATTGATGGTATGGGCTTTACATTACTAGATACTGTTTATACAGCTAACTATATTTATACCCATCAAGAAAATATAGCCGACCCAAATTTTCTATTTCCAATGCCAAATGAAAAGCCAGAACGATATACGGTAGCTACCGTTGACGCTTGTGGGGAAGCAGGCCCTTTTAGCTCAAACCCACATAGAACCATACATTTAAATGCCGAAACTATGGCCTGTAGTAATACGGTTTTTTTAAACTGGAGTGCTTATGAAGGATGGAACACTGGCATTGATCATTACGAAGTTTATGGATCTATTAATGGTGGTCCTCAAACTATATTAAACAATTCCGTCAATCCAGATGTTGATACGTATACCTATATTAACGGTATGGCAAATGTAGATGAACTTTGCTTTCAAGTAAAAGCCTATAGATATGGCGATTTACTTGAAACTGCTTCAAATGATACCTGCATTAGTTTAGCAGCAGCTAGTGGCAATACTCCAGAATATTTATATATACGAAACGTTACTGTTTTAGATAATGGTTCGGTTGATATCACTTACTATGCAGATAGCAATGTTTATGTGGAAGCAATAAAATATGCGAGTGGAACTACAGGAGATAATATTACAGTTTTTGATTCGGAATTTGTTGGCGGAACTTTACCAGCATCAGATTTGTATAATCACCTTACAACTGAAATCATTAATCGTGCTTTAAATTATCAAATTGAGGTAGAAGATAGTTGTGGAACTTCTTTTAATAGTGGCATAGCTAGAACTATTTACTTGCAAGGCAAAGCTGATGGCAACCAGACAAACTACCTTAACTGGGGGGCTTATGGCAACCAATATGGTTCTGTAAATGGGTACGATATATATAGGCAAAGTGGAGATGGTTATTTTATTTCAATAGGCGCAACCGATGCAACAAATGTGCAATTTATTGATGATGTTCAGTTTGTTGAAAGTAATGATAACGGCCAAATTTGCTATAAAGTAGAAGCATCCGTAACTATGGCATATCCAGAGGTAACGCGAGAGGTAGTAACTTCTTTCTCCAATATTGTATGTATTAGTCAGCCTGCTCGTATTTCTGTACCTAATGCTTTTGCGCCAGAAGGTGTTAATAATGTTTTTCAACCTTATGTTTTAAATGTAGACGCTTCCTATTATAGTATGGTTATTTTTAATAGATGGGGCGGTGTAGTTTTTGAAACCAATAATATGAGTGAAGGTTGGGATGGCACTTACCAAGGTCGCATAGCGCAAGAAGGCGTTTATATGTATAACTTTACCTATGCAGGTATTGATGGTAATGAAAAACAAAAAAAAGGCAGCGTAGTATTACTTCGCTAACCTTTCCTTAGTAATTTTTAGTAATAAAATAAGTTAAGATGGGTTAACTTAAATTCACTTTTAGGTTTACTAGTTTAATGTAATAAGATGTATTGTATATTATCGTTTTTTCTGATACAAAGCTAATCCAATTCCATCGTTTTGTTTTCACCGAAAAATGGTATTATTAAACATACCTGATTTCCGCTATATCTTACTTAATAAAAAGTGTAATTAATAGTTTAAAGTTGAAAAATATAATTCTGGTAATAATTTTGCTTACTATAGCATTAGGTTTTTACTTTCTCTTTTTTAATAAAGTAAATAAAGGTGATAAAGCACCAAACTTTGAAGCACAATTAATAGATGGCAATAGCTTTAATCTTAAAAATCAAAAAGGGAAATTCACGCTATTATCGTTTTGGGGATCTTGGTGTCCGCCTTGCATAAAAGAAGCACCAAACTTAGTTGCGTTAAACAAAAAATATGAAAACGCTCAATTTAAAAACAATACTCTATTTGAAATTGTAAGCATCGCTATTGAAAAAAGCAGTAAACATACCCCTCAACTAATTAAAAAGTATAATTTATATTGGCCTAAACATATTGTAAAAACAAGCGCTATTGTATTAAAAGATCCGCTTTCATTAAAATATGGTGTTACCAATTTACCCAGTAAGTTTTTAATTGACCCTAATGGTATAATGATTGGCAAAATGACTATTGATGAAATTGATGCTTATTTGGAGAAAGAGAAAATATAGATCACTTACTCAAATCTACCCCTTCCACTTTATCAGCAAAATCAACAATTAGTTTAAACAAACCCTCATAACCAGTTAATGGTAAAGTTTCCGCCTTATCAAAAACATCGTGGTAATGTGGTGGGCCGCCCAAGGTGTAGATAAAAAAACAAGGTACGTCTTTCTCGTAAAAAGGTGCGTGATCAGAGTTGTATGCTGCACCTCTTAACTTCAACTGTTTTAAATATTTATTTTTGGTATTGATGCTGTTCATTAAGTTGTAAGCATTAGAGAAAACCCTACTGTTTACAATTTGAACACCATCACTTCCACCACCAACTATATCTAAATTAATTTGAAATTTTATGGTTTCTAAATCTAACCACCAACTATCAACAAAATGTTTAGCACCTAACAAACCCAACTCTTCTCCACCAAAGGCAATAAATACACAAGTGTAAAGCGCAGGATTTTTTGAATAATGTTCTGCCAAATTAATTAACATAGCTATACCCGAAGCATTGTCGTTTGCACCCGCCACAAAACTGGTTTTGTCCATTTGCCCAATATGATCGTAGTGTGCGGTAAACAAAAGTATAGAGTCGGGATGGGTAGTTCCTTTTACCTGCGCTACTACATTTTGAGTTGTAATATTTTCTACAAAATCATTTTTAACCCTATATTTTATTTGCCTCACTTCATTGGGTAAAGCCGCTTCTTTTATTTTAAAATGAACCGTGTTACTTAAAGAGGAACTAATGTGCCAAGTTAATTTATCATCTGTTTTTTCAAATAATACAGCTGGGTTTTCGGCAGCTTTAATACCATAAATAGTGCCTTTGTAATCTGTTTCACCAATGTTGCTGATTAGCAATTTTTTGCCTGTATTTATTAGTCTTGAAATTTCAGCCAACTTGTTTTCGGTACGCAAACCAATAGTATCAATTTCATAAACCTTAGTTTTTCCTTTACCTGTTGGCGAAGATGGTTCTACTATAAAATCAACGCCCAACTTCAAAGCCTTACCATTAATTTTTAAAAGATGTTTACCTTTAAATGTATTGGCACTTACATTAAATTGTTGTTGAAATTCTTTTTCTTCTAAAGGCTGCAAACCAAATTGTTTAAATTGACTTTCAATAAAATCAGCAGCTTTAATGTGGCCGTTATTGGTATAGCCACGTCCTTCAAAATCTTTAGAACAAAGTAGTGCAATATGTTCTTTTGCTCTTTCTAAATTTTGAGCGACTACTTCGCTAAAGCATCCTAAAAAAATAAATAAAAATAGTGTACGCATAGTTTTAATTAAATGGATAATTGTGTTTAACAGGTTTAACTTTAAGAAATATTTATAAAATAAATTGACTAACTATAATAAAGCCATTTTTTGATAGACGAGTTGAGAAATATAGTCTTAATGATCTTTAAACAAGGCTTTTCAACAAAGTATTTCAGAAAATGGCAAAGTCAGCTGGTAAATTTATTTTTTCCTCATTTCTAATACAAAGCCTACAAATAATTTTTAATAATTAAATATTCATTAATAATTAATTTAAAAAGTTAAGGATGTACGCTCACCCATTGTGAGCCATCTTTAAAAAATTCTTTTTTCCAAATAGGTACCGTTTTTTTAAGCGAATCAATAGCATAACGGCAAACTTCAAAAGCTATGGCCCTATGCGCACTCGAAACTGCAATTATTACTGGCATCTCCCCTATTGATAATGTACCAACTCTATGGTATATTGCCATTTTATGAATTTCCCACTTTTCTTTGGCTGCCTCGGCTATTTTTTGCATTTCTTTTATGGCCATAGGTTCGTAGGCTTCAAATTCTAAATGAGTAACTGTTTTGTTGTTTGTTTTATTTCTAACTGTACCAATAAATATGGCAATGCCTCCGCTGCCGTTTGTAGAAACAAATTTTTGTGCCGCTTCTACAGACAAGGTTTCTTCACTAATTAAAACTTGTTGCCACGTTTTGTTCATAATAATGCTCTAATTTAAAATATAAGTAGATATTATTATTACTTTGTTAACGGAAAATTATTTTATAAAGAAATTATTTTGAAATTATATTTAATACCAACGCCCATCGGCAATTTAGAAGATATTACTTTTAGGGCAATTAGGCTTTTAAAAGAAGTAGATTTGGTGTTGGCAGAAGATACTCGACAAACCAAAAAGCTTTTTACACATTATGAAATTACTACACCGCTAAAGGCTTATCATGCACATAATGAACATAGAAAAACAGCACAAATAATTGAGTTGTTAGTGCAGCAACAAAGCATTGCTTTGGTAAGTGATGCAGGCACTCCGGGCATAAGCGATCCTGGTTTTTTGTTGGTGCGCGCATGTGTAAATAATGAAATTGAAGTGGAATGTTTGCCTGGGCCAACCGCTTTAATTGCAGCAATTGTAGCTAGCGGCTTGCCTTGCGATCGTTTTATTTTTGAAGGTTTTTTACCTCAAAAAAAAGGACGAAAAACGAAGTTAGAATTGTTAAGTGGAGCAAGTAGAACCTTGGTGCTTTACGAATCGCCACATCGAATTATAAAACTAATTAATGAAATTGAATTGTATTTTGGTGCAGATAGAAAGTTTTGTATTGCCCGAGAGTTAACCAAAATACACGAAGAATTTTTACGAGGAACTGCTGCTGAAATAAAACAAAAAATTGGGGAACGAAAATTGAAGGGCGAGATAGTTGTGATTATTGAAGGCAAAGCAAATTAGCTTTATTAATAAAGTGTAAAGTTATTTTCTCCGAACTGTATTATCTTGGTGTAACAATGCTATCAAAAATAATCTAATCAAAAAACCGCCAACTTACACCGCCTCTAAAAGTATAATCGGGGGCAGGGTAATTTACTGCGGTATAAAACCCACGCTGAAACCAATTTTGATTAATATATTCTACTTTAAAAAATATTATAGCGGTTTGTATTTTACAATTAATAAAGAAATCTATTGCTGGGTACAAGGCATATTCAAAATTGGTTTGGTTATAAAACTGCCCAATTACGGGGTTGTAAAAAGGTAAATAAAAGTTAGAAGTATACCGTACATCAAAACCAGTATTAAAACTTAACGCCTTTTTAAACCAACTATCGCTGTAATAAAACGAGCCATTATACACCCAGTTAGGTAAAGATAAATCTGCATTGTTTACGGTTTGATAGGTAAGTTGCTGCTTCATTTTCCACCAACCAAAGGTAAAGGTTTTGTGTAACTGCAAGCGATACAGATTGCCATTGGCTAAATTAATTTGTGCAGGTGCTAACGCATCATACAAAAAATAAGGTAAGTTTTTAAAATTAATACGGCTGGCACTTAGGCTTAAATTGTATTTGGTATTTTGGTAGTTTAAATTGGCGGTATTAATATTAGTAGCATCAAAGTTGTTTTGCCAAGTGTAAAAATTGCTATCGTAATTTTGAAACAAAAAGGCTGCATTATAATTATTGGCTGTATAGCTTGCTGTTAGTGTACCACTTTTTTTTGACAGTTGGTAATTGCCACTTGCCTTTACAAAATATTTACTGGCTTGGTAATTATTGATACCAAAACCATATTGCGCCTCAATGTTATAACTAAAAGAACTGTTTTCTAAATTACTGTTTAGGTTAAAAGCCAGCCAAGTGTTATTAATTTTTAATGAATCAGCAAAAAGCCGTTTTACTGTAATGCGTTCATAGTTTAAACTTAAAACGCTTTTAAAAGGTAGCTTAGTAGCTTTGTTGTTAGTGGCAGTTTTACCGGTTTGTATAAATGCCAATTGGTTGTACCATTTGCTGGTGCTAATACTATCTAAATAAACACCTTGCTGATACCGAAGTTCACTTGGGTAAAAAGTATAGTTGGCAAAACCTCCTTCAAAAACATTATCAGCCTTTATAAACGCTATTTTATGTTTTAGTCGTACTTGAGGAACAAAGCGTTTTATCAAAGTGCTATCTGCTGTAGTTTCATTAAAATACTTCCCAAAATTTAGGTATTGATTTACGGCAATGTTTAAACTATTACTTCTACCAAAGGTATTTTGCAAATTGATGCCTACTGTGTTGCGCCTGTGCGGTTGTGTAATTGGCACTCCATTTAAATCTTTATCAAAAATTTGACCAATGTATGCCTCGCTAATGCCTCCATTTTGCTCTTGTACAAAGGCATTGGTAGCTAAGGTGGTCAATAACTTGTATTTTTTGTTTTTGGTATTGTAAGTGGTATAGGCACTAAAACCGCTATTGCGCACTCTTTGATTGGCATAAAAGCCTTCGCCACTTATGCGGTTAATACTTACACCAAACTGAAGTACTTCTTTAATACGGTTAGCATGTAATACTTTAAAAAACTGTTGTTCTTTTGTACCAAAGCGCCAACTAAATTTAGTAAACGGCGCATTTACTTTAAAAATTTTAATAGAGTCGGCATTAATTTGATAGGGTTTGAACTGGTTAAAGCCATCATCAAAATTTAAGCGATTGGTATAGTTGGGAAACAAATCGTAAACTGGCGAACCAATAATACCAATATTGTTATATCTATAATTGCTTTTATTTATCGGATCAAATTGATGCTCCAAATCAAAAAGCGTATCAACATTTTGATAATTAAAATGATGCTGCGATTTGGTAAACCGTATACTCTGGTACTTTTCTTCGTAGTTTAATTCAAACACTTCAACACTATCGGGCATTTCTGTATTTAAAGTATCTACCCTTTCGCTTAAATTTGTAGTATCTTTTTTTACACCTCCCCTACTTATTTGTGCTGATAGTTGTTGTGTTAGTAGCAAGCCAATTGCACAAACGACAACAATTCCTCTAAGGTAGGTTAACCAACTTTTCACTCCAAACCGCATTGCCGCTTTGTAACGATAATATTAATAGCTTATTGGTTATGGGTAAGCTAATTTTATGATTAACAGAACCAGCATTTTCATTTATCGTGTTTGTATAAATTACCTTTCCATTAACATCAAACAAACTATAGCTTATTTGTTTATTTTTATTTAAAACATAATTAATTTCAATATTATCGCCATCAATATTGTAATTGATGTTGCTATTTACAAAATAGTTTGGTGTGCTTACAAGGTTAAACTCTTTACACCTAGTGCTTTCTCCTTTGGCATTGCTTACTGTTAAACAGACTTCGGTAATATCGTTTGCAACCAAGTCATAAACTGGGTTAGCTTCTGTCGATACCACTTCGGTTTCACCATTTATAGTCCATTCGTATGCAGTAGGTTTCCAGCGCGATTTGTTTACAAACGAAGCTGTAGTACCGCCATCAAAATCAATTTCAAAATCAGCAACCGGGGCTAATTCCATTTCAAAAACATACAAACCAGTTTGCATATCCGATACTAATATTTTCTCCGATTTTAAGTTTGGATATACGCCCCAAGCACCTTTGTAAGAAGCCTCATTATTTTCTAAATAAGTATCATACTGGCCAACTTTATTTACCTCTTCTGGGTTAGAAATATCAAAAACCTGCAAGCCATCATAATAATAAGAAACAAAGGCATAATTATCTTTTATTATTACATTGTGCGCTATACTATTGTTGGTTACATCTGCACCAAAAAGCGATACAAATTTAATATCGGCAGGGTCACTTACATCTAACAGTTTTACCTTTAGGCCATGAGTTTCATCGCAAAGGGCATAGTAATTACCATCTTCCGAAAGCCAACCAGAATGGTTATAACCTTGATCGGGATAGTTAGTCAGACTGCCTAAAACGGTAAAATCACTGTTTCCAAATTCTACAACAAATAAGCCATCATCAGCTTTATTTAAATAACCAATATTATCCCTAACATACAAATCGTGTATGTAACCATCGTTATATTTATACATCAGTCTTGGTTTTTCTGGGTTAACCAAAGTAGCCACCAATACATTTGCCGAACTTGCCCCCGCGGCATATAACTTTGCGTTAGCCGTATCAATAAAAATATTATGTGAGGTTTTAAAAAGTTCATTGCTATCATACACTACACTTATGGTATCGGGTAAATTTCTAATGTCAATTATTTGCAAGGTACTTGGCCCCTCATCGCAAACCACATATAAATAACCATTATAGTCATGAAAATCACGGTGTACCGCAAAATCGCCTTGATAAGCCGCAGGTATCGTATGCAACACTTTTAAATCAGCCGCATCTTCAACATCAATTATGTGCGTGCCAATTCTGGTACTCATAATAGCATATTCTTTACCATTAACCTCAACACCCCATATATCATGATATTTGCTGGCAATCCAATTAGGCGCAATTATAGGCGCATCAGGGTCTTGCCAATTCCCCATTTCGGCAACGTTTTCTTCAAATTGAGCAAAAGTTATTATCTGCAAAAACAAACACACTAAAGTAAAGTGAATTTTCATAAAAAATAATTTATATAAAAGTAAAGATAAAAAAATTAGAAATAGGATGCTTATCAATAAAAAACTTTAAACAAAACTACAATTTATTACTTAGTAATAAGAAATGAATAAATTGACCATTTAACTTGCCATAGTTGATAAATTTATTTTCTCATCATTTCTTATTATTTTTTTTAAAGCGAAATAGTGTTGTTTGCACAAACGGCAGTCTTGCTGTCCGCTAAATCTTTTTGTTTTTCAGCGGGTTTAAAAACCCACTAAAAAACAAAAAGGATACCGCTGCCATCAAGGCTAATTCAATTACTTTGCCCGCACAAATATACCATGTTAGTGCGCTATCATCTACATACATCTAAGCATGCTAATAGCACCAAAACATAATACGCCAAACAGCAAGCGCTGCTATAAATTAATGCTATATTTGAAATTATAATTTTAGCTTAAAATATTTACAATTGAAAAACAGTTTCAACATCTGCTTTGCTTTGTGCTTGTTATTTTACTTGCTGTTATTTCTTTTTAGTTATCAGCTTCCTCTTTTTTACGATAATATTTTATTCAGTTCAAAAATACCCGATCATTTTTTTCGAAACGGTTTTTTTGCCTTGCCACTACCAGTTAGTATTGATACTGGCTATGGGCCATTGTGGGCTTGGTACATTACTGCGGGTTGGCAAATTTTGGGCAAAAGTTTATGGGTAAACCATTTGTTGTGTTTACCTATTTTAATGGCTGCAGCTTGGTTTTATTTAAAAGTGGCCGCCTATTTTATTTCAAATTCGTATTTATGGGTAGCTATGTTATTGCTTTGGTTAGAGCCAACCTATTTGGCCCAAAGTACCATGGCTTCGCCCGATGTTTTGGTGGTAATGGGTTTTATAGGTAGTTTATACAGCATTATTTACAATAAAAAATGTTTACTTATTTTGCTAACTATTATACTGGCTATGCTTAGTGTAAGAGGAGCCGTTTTGGTTTTTGTACTGTTTATCAATCAACTAATTTTTAATTATCATCAACATCAAAAAATACAGTTAAAGCTTATTTTACCATATTTATTTTCGGCAGCTTTTTTTATACTTTGGGCAGTATTACACTACCAACAAACTGGTTATTTATTAATAAGAGAAGGTTCGCCCTGGGCGGCACATCACAAATTGGCTAGCATAAGCCAAATGCTTAACAATGTAAAATTTGTAGTTTGGCTTCTTTTAGATTTTGGACGAGTAATTTTATTCGGCTTCATTTTTTTTATGTTGTTTTTTGTAATTTGGAAGCGGAAAACGATCCAACTAAAAACAAAAGTATTACTGTATTGGTGTGTATGCCCATTGGCTTTGTTGGGCTTTATTTTATGCCTTAGAACTAACCCTCTCATGCATCGTTATTTTATGGTTTGCTTTTTATTAATTTCTATATTGGCGGTACATCTATTTTCAAGCCATCTAACAAAAAAGAAAAATTTTTTTATTTTTGCGATTGTTGTTGTAAGCTTAATAAGCGGACATTTTTGGATTTACCCTGATAGGATTACCCAAGGTTGGGATGCCTCTTTAGCGCATATACCTTACTTTAAATTACGCAAAGAAATGATGGATTTTTTAGATGATACTAATATTAATTACAATTTAGTGGCTACGGGGTTTCCAATATATAATAGTAGTTACTATACTAATTTTAGTAACAACAAAAATAAATTTGCATTACACCAACGTAAATTTAACCAAAGTACTTACTTACTTTACAGTAATGTTTGTAATGATTTTAGTGTAGAAGAAATAGCTTTATTAAAAAGTGAAAAATTTGTTTTACAAAAATCGTTGGTAAAACGAGGCGTTAAAATGCAACTTTACAAGCGGCAATAATACTTTAGTGTTGCTATTAGCTTAAAGCTTCAATAAATTTTATTACCTCATCTTTACTTATCTTCACATCATAAAAAAATATTAATGGCGAAAAAAACAGATCAAACTGCATCTTTTATGGTACGCTTTACGCAGCAACTTTTTGAAGAGGATGGGAAGAGTAATGTGCAATGGCGTGGTAAAATTTCGCACGTACAGGGCAACGAAGAAATAAATTTTACGGAGTTTAAAGATGCTTTATCTTTTATGCAAAGTAAACTGCAATTGCTAACCGAAGCAGCTACAGCAGGAAAACCAGAAAATGAGCGGGCGGGCTTAATTTCTAAAAGTTTTGATATATGGAAACGGGTGGCGCAAACTGGCCCAAAAATGATTTTGGATACTATTAAAGATCCGAAAAAACAGGTGAGCCAAATTCAAGATCAAATACAAGAACAGATAAGTGTTTTGGGTGATGAAATTTCTACTCGTGTTGGAATTGATGATTGGCGCACGGCATCAAAAAATGATTATAAAGGCCTAATTAACAGTATTGAAACGCTACAGAATGATATGAAGAGCCTTCATAAAAAAGTAGATAAAATAGCTAAAAAGAAATAGTTGTAATGGCCGCTTTAGCTGAACAATTAAATCAATTAAATGAGCATAAAAATAATGCCATTGTAGGCGTGCAAACATTAGGCGGCTTTGCTACAACTGTTAATGGTAGTAAGGTGAGTGCTAAGGCGTGGGGGCGTGAAAAAACTATTCAACTGTTTCAATTTTTAATTTCTAACCGACATAGAAATGCTTTACATAAGGAGCAAATAATAAATCGTTTGTGGGATGAAGATGGCGGTGATAAAGATTTTAAAGTGGCTTTACATGGCATTAATAAAGTATTAGAACCCAACCGAAAAGCTCGCACCGAACCTGAGTTTGTTATTCGACAGGGATCGGCTTACGCTTTAAATTTGGCTAAAATTTGGATTGATGTTGAAGCTTTAGAACAATACGCTACCATAGGTAATAAACTGTTTTATGAAGATAAAAAGCTTAGCAAAGCAGTTTATGAAAAGGCTACCAATTTGTATAAAGGTATTTACTTGCCTAACCGCATTTACGAAGATTGGAGTAGTGAAGAACGAGAACGTATGCAAGTTTTAGCCATTAACACTTTTGTTACCTTAGCAGAAATTGAGCTGAAACAAAATGCGAATGAAAGTATACGCTTGGCTCAAAATGCTTTAGCTATTGATAGCTGTTGGGAAAGTGCTTACCGCATTTTAATGAAAGCTTACTTTATAAATGGCAATCGCCCTCAAGCTATTAAAACTTTTAATGTTTGTTGTAAAGTTTTGGAAGAAGCTTATGGTATTCAGCCTCTTCCAAAAACTAAACAATTGATGGATAACATTAATAAAATTGTGTAATATTTTTACGGGTTACATTCTTCAATCATAATTTCGAAGTTGGTGTATTTATCAACTTCAAAATCATTACTCAATTCTACATAATTACCAGCTTTAAATTTAACATTTGCTAGTGTTTCTATTTTGCCATTGTTTTCAATAAAGTTAGCCACTATTATATCAGAATTGATGATACTATTGTTGTTAACTATGTCGTGTTCTTTGCAAGCCTCTTCTGCATCGCAAATACCGTCATTATCGGCATCTGTAAAAGTACCACCGCTGCAATTGCAGTTAATATCATACTTTTCGCCTGCTGTACAAACATCTCCATCATCACATATTGTACCAATTAAATTGTCGTTAAGGTTTGAACATATATCATATCCATTGCAAATACCATCATTATCATCGTCGGCAAAAACTCCTCCTGAACATTCGCAGTTGGTATTGTAGGTTTCGCCGGCTGTACATAAATCGCCATCGTCACATGCTGTTCCGATTAAGTTGTCATCAAAATTATCGCAATCATCATTTGAATCACAAATACCATCATTGTCTGAATCTATAATAATTCCACTTACGCAGTCGCAAGTACCATTATATATTTCGCCTGTTGTGCAGGCATCTCCATCATCGCAAGGTTCGCCTGCTGTGTCGCATTGTGTATTATCTAAACAAAAGTTTATTACTATAACATCGTTAAATTCACTACCACTTCCTAAAATTTCACCATAGCTATTAGTTAAATTAAATGCGCCATTTCCGTATCTGCAACAAATTCCATCGTTGCGCAGGTCGTAAAATTCTAAATCATAGCATCCTGGTAATAAACAATTTACAAATGCTGCAGTTGAACCATCTGGCACGTTATTATAGGTGCCACCAGAGGCTATATTTACGCTATTATTATCGAATATAGCCCAACTGTTTTCTTCTGGATAGTTATCAAATGTGACTGTTAAGGTTATCTCTTCACAAACCGGACAATTGTTTGGAATACACGGATCGTTTGGACTTGGATCATTGGCATCGCATACGCCGTCAAAGTCTATATCTGATAAAATACCACCCGAACAATTACAATTTGAATCATAAATTTCACCTGTAGTGCAGGCGTTATTATCATTACAAGCAGTTCCTATTAAATTGTCATCAAAATTTGGGCAAGCATCACAAATATCTGTAACACCATCATTATCGAGGTCTGCACAATCTGTTGTATATTGAATAGATAGAGTAGGTCCTGTTGAATTTCCTTCAAAAGATTCTGCAGTTCTATAACCACTACCTTCAATTTTTAGTGCTAATGCATTGCCATTATTCCAATTAGGATCGTTAATAACTAAATTGAGCAAACTTGAAATATCTACCGTGGTTTGTGGAGCAGCTGCTTCACCAACTGTGCTCCATGTGGGCACATTATTCCAATTAATAGCTGTTGGATAATAGCTTCTTTGTGATATATTATTATTGGCTGTGCTATAGGTTGATGGGTTTATATTAGCTTCAATTAAAATACTGAAGGTAGCAGCAGTTGTGGAAACCTCGTCTGCCTGAAACTTTAATTGAGCTGAAACAATACTTGCTCCTTGTGGAATATTGATGTTCTGATATCTTAAACCAATTTTTATAGCATTATTTAAATCATCGTCGTCGTAAACCATATCTAAATCGCCTGAGCTTAATTCCATTATACCTGATTGTAATTCTTCGGCATCATCACTACCACTTTGTATGTTATATTGTCTATTTGTGGTGTTTTGAGTTTGACAATTGCAATCAATATCACAGCCATCTGGTATTCCATTGTTATCCAAATCAGTTAAATCGTTAAAGCCGGGGCATTGGTCAGCTGCATTACACACGCCATCATTATCATCGTCATCACAAATTCCGCTGCCTTCATCAATAGTTAAAAATTGATTGGGAGATGGGTTTATGACCTCATCAACTATACCTGATGGCCATTTTACTACTACTTTTGATATGGTATTAGCTTGTCCTAATCCAACATATCTTGTTAAAGAATTCATCACACCATAGCCTTCACCCGATCTTACTTCTCTTATTTGCATGCCCCACGAGCCGTGCACTTCAATTCTGGCACCAATTCCATTTATATTGCTTTGTGTTCCTTTTAAGTTAATTGCTATAAAGTTGTTGGTGTTGCCTTCATTAATCCATAGTTTATCGGTAATGTTAGTTGGTGTGTTAAACTCCATAGCATAACCAGCATATATATCTACAAAACCATCATTATTTAAATCTCCTACAGCTGCGGAGTGAATATTGTTTGAGTTAAATGGGTTTGGTGCTTCTGTAAAAGTTCCATCACCGTTATTATAAAATAAAAAATGTGCGTTTCCTGTTGCAATAATGTCTACAAAACCATCATTATTAAAATCTCTAAAAAAGGCTTGCAAACCTCTGTAATCGCTTGGGTTTAATGCTGGTAATATTCCGCTTCCTAAAGAAATATCTGTGAATGTTCCGTTGCCATTATTGCGCATCAACTGACTGTTTTCGTAGTGGTTAATAACTAAGACATCCATATCGCCATCATTATCAATATCTCCAAAATCGGTTAGCCAAGTTTGTGCGCCTATTTTTAAGTTAGCTTGGGCGGCTACTTCGGTATAATTATTATTGCCATCATTTTGCCAAAGCATATTAATTCTTCTCGGATCGGAAGGTGAAGATACCCCACCTCTGCATTTAGAGATGTAGAGGTCTAAATCACCATCGTTATCATAATCCGTCCAAATGCTGGCGTAATTGCCTGAGTTATCACTTAAAGGTGTAGTTTCTGTACTAATTAAATCAGCATCATAACTAAATGATCCATTGCTATTATTGCGGTAAGCTCTTGCTTCGGCATCATCGTGACAAGCAAAAACATCTACCCAACCATCGTTATCAATATCGGCAAAGTTAGCGCCTTGTAAAAATATATTACCGTTAGTAAGTGGAGTTTGTGCGTAATTATTGAAACCGTTATTATTACTATAAATTTTTAAACCATCATAAGCACCACCACTCATTAAATCGTTGTAGCCATTGTTGTCAAAATCTGCAATACATATTCCCCATTGTCTATCTCCACTCACCGTTCCATGGTTGTGTTCGGTAAATGTTTGATTTGAATTATTTTGATATTGAATGTTTAAATAAGTTGCATCGTTAAAGCGTACAATGTCGTCTTTCCCATCACCATTCATATCGGCAATAGCAATAGAAACGCCACTTGTGTTTGCTGTGTTTAATAAGGAAGTACGATTTACAAAATTTACCGTATTTGAACCTGGGTTACCATTATTGGCCGTTATTATAATGCTGTTTGAGTCACTTTCTATTCCATTACTAACCGTTAGCGTAACGGTATATTCTCCGGCAAAGTTGTAGGTGTGGTTTACATTTTCACCATTTGCAGTAGTACCATCACCAAAACTCCATTGGTAGCTTAAAGTATTGCCATTAGGGTTAATTGAATTACTACCACTAAACTGAACAGCCATTGGTACAAAGCCATAACTAATATTAGCCTCGGCAAGTGCAGTTGGCGTATTGTTAACCATTGGTTGTAAGCTGTTTATCCAATCTTCAATTAATTGTACACCCGCTTCATCAACTACATCTTTAGCTAAGGGTGGCATTGCCACACCTGTTGCTAAAGAGTTCATTCTAAAATGCATCATAGAATGGTCAACATCCATTGGTATTATAACTTCGGCATTTGGTATACCTTCATCGTAAGTAATAGCCCCGTTAATTATATTTTGATTTTCTATGGGCGTATTAAAGCGCGCATCAAACTGCCCAATATTATTACTGCCAGGCTGGTGGCAGCTAGAACAGTTAGCATCTATATAAGAACGGGCTCGATATTGTAAATCATAATTGGTATCATCTTTAGCCGCCAATGTCATATAGTTGCTTGCATTGGCATCGGTAATATTTTCTGGTATGATGCCGAGATAACTTAAAGTGACCAACTGGTTAGCCAAAATTTGAGTATTAGGATAAAGTATGGCTTTGTTCAGTTGACGAGTTTTGGGGCCCAACACATTGCCAGCAAAACTGGTATGACAATCCACACATTTATCAGCAGATAAGTACTGCCAATTTTGCGTTTGTCCATTAACACTTACTTGTTCAGTAATTGAGGCAGTTAACAATTCGGCATCTGTTTGGTTAGTATTCCATTTATAAGTTAAGTAATAATATTGGCCGTCATCACCTTTTACTTCAAAACGGGTTTCCAATTTTTTACCTCCTAACTCAAAGTGTTTTATCAATACTGCACCAGCAGGAAATATCCAAGGCTCGGTATTAGAAAAAATAATCTGTTCTGCCGAAGTATTGTGATTTCCATCATTAGGTATTGCCATCCATCTAAACTTTTGTGCACCATCCGACCAAAATGGCTCAATCATATCATAAGGAATAACGCCATCTGAAGGAGTCATATTAGTTAAATTAGAAAATGCACCCGTTTGAGAAAGCAATACTGGCGCAATTGGCAACCCCTGCACTCCATTAGGTGTACTTGCCGGCAGATTGCCATTTAAAAACTTACCAATAGCTTGAGGGTTTAACAGCCCTTGTGAATTTGCTAAAAATGTACAACCAACCCATAAAAGCAATACTAATATGCTTTTATTGTATAATAAATTCATAGTTAAAAATTAAAAATTGTTTACAAATAATGAGATAATAAATTTATCAATTGTAATAAAGCATTTTTTTAATTGACGATCCTGATAGCCTCAAGCCAAGGCTTTTCTAACGTAGGATAACAAAAAATTGCAAATACTGCACATAAATTTATTTTTCTCTCATTCCTTAAATTATTATAGCAATACTGGTTATTACTTATGTTAATCCTTTAGTTTGATGCAAAAGTATATTTAAAATTTAATTTCATTTTGCATCTTTAGGTAAAGTAAAACGTTATCTTACTGGTTCAAAAAACTTGTTAAGCACATTTTTTAGTACGATATTTACCAAGTGCTTTCACAAACTGAAGAAAATTATATCAAAGAAATTTTTAAACTTTCTGAAAATAAGGCGGGCCACATTGCCACTAATGCTATTGCTGATGCCAAACAAACTTCGGCAGCATCGGTTACTGATATGGTAAAGAAATTAGCGACTAAAGGTTATGTTGACTACATTCCTTATACAGGTTCAAAACTTACTGGTAGTGGTAACGAAATTGCCAAAACTTTAATAAGACGGCATCGGCTTTGGGAAGTTTTTTTGGTAGAAAAGCTAAACTTTAATTGGGATGAAGTACATTATTTGGCAGATCAGCTAGAGCATGTGCAAAGTGAAGCTTTAACCGAACGCTTAGATCATTATTTAGATTACCCAAAAGTTGATCCGCATGGTGACCCTATACCCGACTCAACCGGACATATAGATTACATTACTACCCAAAAATTAATAGATTTAGAAAAAAATGAGGAAGCCGTATTAGTTGGAGTAGCTGAACACAGTACCGACTTTTTACATTATTTAGATAGAGTGAATATTGCCCTCGGCTCCAAATTAAAAATAATTGAAATATATGCTTTTGATGAAAGTATGAACATACTATTAAATGATGAAAAAGATTTAATAGTATCAAAGCAAATTGCAAAACATCTTTTTGTAAAAAAAGAAGAATAGGCTACTGGTCGGTTTATTATTTTTTGCTGTACTATAAAATTGTTTAATGATGATCCCAATTATGTGCATCAATATCATTAACGCAAGCCAATAAAAGTTTAGTTGCATTAATGGTGTCTTCTTTGTGTACCATTTCTACCGATTGGTGTATGTTACGTGTTGGTATAGAAATACCACCGCAAATAGCACCATCAACTGCAATACGTTGAACGGCAGCTGTATCTGTACCTCCTTTATCTAATATTTCGGGTTGCCACTTAATCTTATGTTTTGCTGCAGTTGTTTTTATAAAGTTTATCATTCTATAATCACAAATTACAGAGCTATCCATTAGTTTTATACCTGCCCCTTTACCTAATTCTGTTATAGATTCTTCTGGCTTTGCCCCTGGGCTATCAAAAGCAATAGTGGTATCTAAGTTTATACAAAAATCAGGATTGATTTTATGTGCAGCTAAAAAAGCTCCTCTAACGCCTACTTCTTCTTGCGTAGTAAATACAGCATAAGTATCGTAAGCTGGCTGTTCTAATGCTTTTAACATTTCAATTAAAATGTATACCGAAATTCGGTTATCTAAAGATTTGCAGTTCACACAATCTCCCATTTCAATAAGTGGTTGGTGGCGAGTAACCGAGTCCCCTACTTCAATCATTTTTTTTACTTCTTCACCAGGGTAACCTGTTTCTATGTAAAAATTTGATATTGATAACGGTTTTTTTCTTTCTTCCGCATTCATTATATGGACTGGCTTACTACCAAACACCCCCATAACATTTTTTTTACCGTGTATCATTACCCTTTGGGAGGTTAATGTTTTAGGATCGAAGCCGCCAATTGGGTTAATTTTTATAAAACCTTGTTCGTCAATATGTTTTACAATAAAACCAATTTCGTCCATGTGGGCTGGTATCATCAGTTTTTTACTGGTTTTGCCTTTTTTAAAGGCAATTACATTGCCCATGGCATCTATGCTAACTTCATCGCACAAAGGTTTAACGGTTTCTAATACAACATTTCTTATAGCATTTTCAAAGCCTGAAGTGCCCGGTGTTTCACAGATTTTTTTAAGTAGCGGAATATCTAACTGATTCATTATTTCAAATATTTTAAAAAAAAGTAGGTTTTTGATTTTACGAAAAGCAAAATTACGTTTTTATTTTTGGTTAAACGTAAATTTTAATACGTAAATATAAAGTGGCAAGTGCTGCCTGTCTTATTCCTTTCTTATTTTTAAAGTTTTTCTTCCCTTCTTACTGTTATCTGTAATGCAGTGGCCCCACATTTATTTGCCTCTGGTGAGGTTTTTAAATTTCTTATAAGTCTTCAAAAAATATTTTCAGTTTTGGAAAAAAAAATGTGCGTAGTTAAAACTACGCACATTTATTTTAATGTTAGCTTGTTATGCTATTACTATTTATTTTTTGATAAATCTATCTGTTAATATCTTATCACCTACTATGGCGGTAACTACGTAAACACCATTTGATAAATCGCTAATTGAAACATTGGTTTCATTCGGATTTACAGTTTTTACTAAATTACCAGCTAAGTTATAAATGTTTAATTCTGAAATATTGTCTACATCATTTACAACAATACCTATATGGTCTTTAGCAATTGTTGGGTAAACTGCCAAATCTACATTTTCTAACAAATCAGAACCTAATCTACAATTACTTGTTTCTAGTGTAATCATATTACTTTCTACACTTAAAAAATTGGCTTCACAAACTACACTTACTTTAAATTCGTAGGTAGAGCAACTTTTTAAGCCAAACAATAAGGCAATTGAACTTCTGGTTTTGTAAGTATTCCATTCATTTTGATCGGTAGCCTTATATGTTAGTTGATAGGACTTTCCAGGTAAAGCATCCCAATTTAAAACTACACCAGTACCAAAGGTGGCTAGTTGGTTTAATTGAACAATTTCACTATCACATAAATTATCGCAACCTTCGGTTTCAAATGTCACAATATCTGATACTATTTTACCATTAACGCAGCTAAAGGTATTTCTAATATCATATTTGGTACAACCTTTTAATTGGCTTAGTAAGGCCGCACCATTAGCAGCTACCTGTATAGATTTCCACTCATTTGTTGCACTTTCTTTTATTTCTAATATAACGCCTGTGTATATATTAGGTGTGCTAACAAGGGCTGTACTTTCTGCAATATTGTTTACTTGAGGAGCATACGCAAGTTCTGTATAGGTGCAATCATTTTCTTCAACGTCTACATCAGCTATACGTCTAACTAATCGTGCTCTTTTATTGTCTTTTTGCCAATCAATATTTACATATTCAAAGTTGTAATTAGCGTCTATTATTTGCACTTTACCATCAACGCCATCCACACCATCAACACCTTCAACACCATTTGCTACATTAAAATCGAAAACTACATCGCCATTCTCATTAATTAATGTAATTATTTGTGCTAGTTTAGTATCCAATCCTTCCAATACTAAATCATCGTTCATTAAATTCATTTTAATATCGCCGGCAGCAAAAATTTCGCTTAAAAAGAAATCTAAATCAAAATTAATATCTTTTGCTATTTCTGCTTGAGGTGCAACTTGAATAGGGTTTCCACTTCCATCTATTGGAGTTTCTATTTGAATCGGAGTATCTTGACAAAGGTTGCTAAAGTCAAAATCGAAATCAAATTTGTCTAATTGTATTGAAGGGAACTCAAAGTCTTTAAAATCTGGAATATTTAAACCTTTTAAATCTGGAATATTAAATTTTTCTCCTATGTTTGGTAAGTCGAATCCGTTACCAAAGTCTGGTAAATAAAAACCATCACCTAATTTAGGTAAATCAATATCGAAACCAAAATTAGGTATTTCATAAGCCTGACCAAGCTGATCCAAATTTAAAAGATTTTCATAGTTGCTAAAATCAAAGTCTTCGAATATGTCTTCGATATCAAACATATCATCAAAGCTGAAATTGTTTTCAAAGTCAAACTCTCCAAAAAAGACTTGTCCATCCTGTCCATCTTGTCCATCTTGTCCATCTAAGCCAATGTTAATGTTATTGTATCCATAAACATTTTCAAATTTATCGTTTTGGTTAAGATTTGGTAAATTAAAATCGACCCCAAATTTTGGTAAATCGTAATTATAATCTAACTGTGGTAAGTTAAAGTTTTTTAAATCAAATCCTTTTTGATTTACAGGCAATGGTAAATTAAAGTTTTTGCCTCCAAAATCTGGAATTTGGTAATTATTAAAATTAGGGATATCAAATCCTTTGCCTAAGTTTGGTAATTTAAATTTATCGTTTCTTTTTCCAGCTTCGTTATTTATTTCATCTAATGGAAAAAAGTACCCAGCATTCTCATCTTGGAAGTAGTACCCTTCGCCTAAATCAGGAAATTCAATTGCTTTTTTAGCCATACCTTTTATAGCTAAATTAGGAAATTGATAACCACCACCTAAGTCAAAATTTTTGTAATTTTTACCTAAGTTTGGAGCATAAAAGCCGCCACCAATTTCTGGATAGCCGAAGCCTTTTCCTAAATCTTGAAAGTAATATGCATCATTTAAACCATTATAATTGTATGCTTTATCAACTTCAGGAAAGTAAAAGCCATCACCAAATTGAGGTTTTTCAATTGCGCCACCTAAATCTTGTAAGTAGTAGCCAGCTCCTAAATCAATATTGTTAAAACCTTTTCCTAATTCTGGGAAGTAAAAGCCTTGGTCTATTTTTGGAATGTTAAAATCTTTACCCAAATTAGGTAGGTAAAAGCCGTCACCAATTTCTGGTAGGTTAAACCCTTTTCCTAATTCTGGAAGAAAAAAACCACCACCTAATATATCTTGATTTGGGCCAATTTTATCAAGTCCAAAAATAGGAGTAAGATCTGGGAAATAAAATCCATCTTTAACATCTGGCAGGTCAAAACCTTTTCCTATTTCAGGAAAATAGAAGATTTCTTTAAGATCGGGAATATTAATTTTACCTGCTAAATCTTGCAGTAAATAACCACCACCTATTTCAGGCAAATTAAAACCATCGCCTAATTTTGGAAAATAGAAGGCATCTTCGAAAGCAGGAAGGTTTATATTACTTGCTAAATCTGGCAGGTATATACCATCACCAATGTTTATAATATCACAAATATCACCTAATTTTGGAATATATAAACCATCACCAATTTTAGGCAAGTTGAAATCGAAATCATTTTTATCGAAATCTATATTTGGTAAGTAGTAGCCCATATCAAATCCTTTGTTTGGTATTAAATCACCTAAATTGGGTAACAAATATCCATAATTAAGGTTGGGTATTTCCAATTTTTTACCTAAATCTGGCACTATAAAGGCATCAAAATCAAAGTTGAAATTATTGTTTTTACCTAAGTCTGGCACATAAAATCCGTCACCTAATTTTGGTATGTCGAAACCTTTACCAAAATCTGGTAAATAGAATAAATCGTTTTGGTTTTTGTCAAATTCTGGCACATAAAAGCCGCCACCTAAGTCAAAATTACCAAAGTTTTTACCTAAATCTGGCAGGTAGTAACCGCCTTTTACATCAAAAGGAACATTAAAATTATCATAACCCTTAAAACCTAAGTCAAGGTCGGGCAAGTAGAAACCGCCACCCAAGTTTTTATTATTGAAATTTTGTCCTAAATCTGGTAAATAGTAGCCGTCATTAATATTAGGCAAATCAAAACCCTTCCCTAACTCGGGTAAATAGAAAGCATCGCCAATATTGTTTTCAATATTAGGTAAATAATAACCATCTCCTAAAGCTGGGTTATTAAATCCTTTTCCTAAATCAGGCAAATAAAAGCCATCTCCTAATTTTGGTTGGTCAAAACCTTGCCCCAAATTTGGAAGGTAGTAAGCTGCATCGAGGTTTGGAGCATTTATATTTTTGCCAAAATCGGGCATGTAAAAACCACCACCTAAATCAGGTTGGTTATAGTTTTTGCCTAAATCAGGAAAGTAATATCCTTGATTTTTATCCCATTGAGCCCAACTGTTTGTACATATTCCAGCTGTTATTAAAATGCTTAAAATTAAATTCGTAATCTTGTTCATTAAAAAAAATTTTATTGATTAATTAAAAAATTAGGTCGTTTGTTGATGCAAAAGTATAGCTGATTAACCTTGAACATGGGGCAAAAAAAGTGCAGTTTGAGAATATCTTACGTATTCAACAAGCAATATTGGCGCTTGAAATTTCTAATTTTTTGAACACAAGTTGTGCCTAAGCTTAGTTATTTACTGTAGAAATTACTTTATTATATCTTAATTATCTTACTCAAAATGAACAAAAAAATTACCGTAATTATTGGAGTAATGTTGGCAGACAAATAGATTTTTTAGAAGAGAAAATTAGTTAAGGTAGATTGATATTATTACTTGAAAAGTAAAAATGTAAAAATAAATTACACTATACTAGGTTGAAATATAAACTTTTATGAAGCACTAAAACCTTTAGGTAAATAATAATTTGATTTTTTTTTTGATTGAGCCAAATGAGATAGAAAGGCTTACTGAGTTTTTTTTTGTTAAGCGTGAATTTTGGATATTGGCAAAAAAATTATTGGCATGGAAGGCTTATGCAATTTAAGTTATACCAATTTGAGTTTAAAATATTACACAAAAATTTGAAATTTAATTTGGTGAGATGGAGGCAGACTATTTAGGTATAGCCAGCAGCTACGGAGAGTATTTTTAAAGAAAAGATCGCCAATATTAAAACGAAATTTGCTTCACATAGCTAATTTGGTTTTAGTAGACAAAAAAAAAGCGACAACATTATGTTATCGCTTTTTTATGAATAGAATTATTTATGTTATTTGCCTTCGGTAGTTTTGTTATCAGAAGATTTAGCAGACTTGCCTGAACAACTTTTGGCAGATTTACTTGCACAACAAGCTTTTTTTGTAGCTGAAATTTCTAATGCTTCAACAACATCTGCTTTTCCATTTGAAACGATTTCAGATGACAAAACTTCGCCTTCTTTATCAGTAACTGTTTTGGTTACGGTACCGCTTGCACCACACATTTTGTAACCAGTAGTTTTACCACTTGCAGAACAAGCTTTGCTTGCATATTTGTTACCACTTGTAGCGCAAGATTTCATTTCGAAACCATCACCTTTTAAGTTAGCAAAATCAAACATGCTTTCGGTAGTGTTTGAGGCTTCACCTAATTCTTCAGTTGAAACCACATTACCTTCTTTGTCTTTTACTGTTTTTGTTACTTTACCACTTGTACCACATTTTTTGTAGTTTGTAGTTTTGCCACTTGTACCGCAAGTTTTACTCGCTGTTTTACTACCACTTGTAGCACAAGTTTTCATTTCGAAACCATCTGCTTCTAAGTTAGCAAAATCAAATTTTGCTTCAGCAGCTGCTTCTTTTACATCTTGTAATACTTCAGTTGATAAAACAACACCTTCTGCATCCACAACAGTTTTGGTAACTACACCTTCGGCTGATTGCTTAATTTTAGTTACTTTACCACTTGCTGAACAAGATTTTTTTGCAGTTGTACTGCCACTTGAAGCACAAGATTTTACGGTATAACCTTCTAACATTAAATCGTCTGCATTAAAGTTAAAAGCACCATCTTCAGCAACTTCTTTTGCTTTTTCATCGGTAGTAGCTGCATTTTTTGATACTGCTTCACCGCTTATTACTTCTTTGGTAAGTAAGTTACCTTCTTTGTCAGCAATAGTTTTTACAGTTTTACCACTTGCACCACAAGTTTTAACTGTTGTTACTTTACCACTTGCACTACAAGTTTTTGAAGCAGTTAAACTGCCTGATTTGGCACATTTTGATACTTCATAACCTTCTGCTTCTAATGAAGCTGTTTTAGCTAATGAAGATTTGGTACATGATGCCTTTTGAGCTGCTGTACATTGTTTTTTAGCTCCTACTTTTAAGCCGTCTTGCGCGTAGCCTAAACTTACGGTGGCGCAGGCAACTAAAATGATTAATAATTTTTTCATACCTTAAATATTTAATTTATTTATTAATTGTGGCAATAATTGTTTTGCCAACATTTACTTTTTCGTTTAAATTAACTTCTATTTTTGAATTAAGTGGCAAAAAAACATCAACTCGAGAGCCAAATTTAATAAAACCTAATTCTTTACCTTTTATTACCGCTTCGCCTTCTTTTAAATAATTTTCAATTTTACGGGCTACTTTGCCTGCAATTTGACGAACTAATACTTCAAAGCCTTCATTACCTATTACCGTTGTAAAGCGTTCATTTTCGGTAGATGATTTTGGATGCCAAGCCACTAAATAATTACCAGGGTGATATTTTAAATACTTCACAATGCCATCAATTGGGCTCCAGTTTACATGTACATTTGCTGGTGACATAAATACAGAAACTTGTATTCTTTTGTCTTTAAAATACTCATTTTCATCTACTGTTTCAATAGCTACTATTTTACCACTAGCTGGTGAGGTTATTTTGTTGTCTTTAACTGCTGCAAACGAATAAGATGGCAGCCTAAAAAAATAAACAATAAAACCAAATATTGCTATGCTAGTTAGTAAAGAAACAAAAGCTATTACTAAACCAGCTTTAAAAAAAGCAACAACTAAAACATTCAATAATAAGAGAATGATAAAGGTTACTGAAATAAAAAATTTACCTTCTTTGTGTATATACATTAACAGCTCAAATAACAATAGTAACAAATATACATAGATTTAAACTTAGGAAGCGGTGTATTTCGTATTTTTTAACAATACTAATGCGAGTAAATGTATCTGCCACGACATATAGATGTCCTCTTCAATTTGCTGTAATTAATTGTGTTTCAACAAAAACCGTCATCTTAAAATGCTAAAGATGACGGGTTTCTCGATATAATTTTTTAACTAATGTTCAATGTTCACGGTTACAATTACTACATAATTGTAATTTTTTTATGATGCACAGTCGCATCTATACTTATAGTTAACAAATAAGTGCCATTGGCAATTTGATGTTTTGTTAAATCAAATTGTAGGGTATGATTTCCTGCCGACAGTTGTTTATTTGTATCAAAATCGACCAGTTTGCTACCAACTACAGAGTGTAAGCTGATGTGCACATTTGCTCTTTTTGTTAAATTAAAATCTAACAAAATAAAGTTTTTGGCTGGGTTTGGATAAACGTTGAATTTGTGATTGGTGTTTATTTCGTTTACCGAAGTAATTATATCATAAACGGCTATCAAAGTATCGGGTTCTATTAAAGTGATTGTGGTTTTTCTTTCTAAGCTGTCGCCAATAACATTATTGGTATTTGTGTTTTTCCAATGGCTAAAAGCGTGTAAATTATCATCAAATGGTTTCGTTTTAATTTTGTTTTCTAGGCCGCCAAAATAGTTTCCACTCCACGGAAAAGCTTCAATATCTAAGGTATTAAAATCAATTTCTGCTATGCCTTCAGGTTCTGTTAATAATACAATATTGTGCATTTCGGTTAAATCTTCATAACATTGGTACATGCCATCATCTAACAGTTCGCATCGCTCGCTAATAAAATCTTTCAAGGTATCTACATTGGCTTTCCACTCGTTTAGCGTGCCTCCCCAACGTTCTATTTGTCGAGGCATTTCTGGCTCTATTACGGCTAACATACTGTTTAAAGTAGTATCCATATTTTCACAACTAAATACTGTATTCATTAAATCGGCATAGCGGTTATAATATAGTTGTTCAAAAGTTTCACTTTCTTCTAGCAGTTTTAAAAATATTTTTTCGTGTTTGCCTACGTCTTCGGCAGGAGGTTTTACAAAAGAGATACCAGCTTTTAAATCGTCATAAAGTTGTTGACACGTGCCATCCCAAGTGTTTTCACAGCAATATTGATCTAAATATACGGTTAAGGTATAAAGGCTATCACTTGATTCGTATGGACTTGTTCCGTTTTCAATTGTTTTACAATCATCACCAAAATATATAGTATCTCCATCATTAACATTAGGTTCTAAATAATATTCGTTTTCATAATCATAATTTGTAAAAAAGTCATCCATAAACTCTGATATCACTTCTAAATCGCAGGGCTTTGCATCTGGTTGAGTGTTGGGTATTTCTGTATAATTAATATAGTAATCGAAGGTGGCATCTAAATCCCATAAAATGTAACCCCATTTTTTATGATCGCCTTTTTCGTTAAGCCCGCGCCACCAACCGGTGTTGTAATTTAACCAATCGGAAGCTACTACTGCAAGGTTCATTACCATATAATCAATTAGGCTTACCATGTTTATACTATCTTCGGCTATTTGGTAATTATCTTTATCACTCATATCGTTATCTAAAACAAAGTCTCGAATACTTTCCCAATCTTGTTTGGCTTTCCTTCCGCCATATTCAATTTCTGTTGCTCCCCAGGTAGATAAATACTGTAAGTCGTATTTGCCTTGGTCGTAATATTCGTCTGTATAATCGTGGTCAACAGCTCGCTCACGCATGCCATACAAACCCCAATATTGTCCATTTAAGAAAAGAATAACACGCTCTACTGCTCTTAAATCCAAATTCATGTCGCCTTGTTGTGCTAGTGTTTGTACATATTCGTCTCTAATATGTGTGCTACCTTGGTGGTCTTCATCAGGAAGTGCTGGGTAATTATCGTCTCCCGAGTTTCTAAACATAAATTTTTGATATTCATCTCTTTTAGAATAAGAAAATAATGGTGCATCTACTGCTTTTGAATAGCCCATCTCATCTCTTGAAATCCAATCAATGCTTCGGTGTGGCAATACCCAAGAGTCTTGTCCGTGTTTATTTAGACTGCCATAAGAGGTTGCCACTCTTTCTTTACTATTATCAAAATATTCAAGAGAACCTATCGGAATTAAATCTCCTTCTCCACCAGCTAATTCTAAAACATCTTTAGCAGCTACTGAAAACACAGGCAGTGTAAATGTTTCGTTAATAAAATAGGTAGCAAACTCAATTTTACCAGGTAATATTTTTGTTACCGTGCTAAATGCCTTGGCTTTAACTACCGTTGTTTCTTTTATATTAAGTGGTTCTGTATATATGGGCGAATCGGTTGTAGGGTCATTACCGTCAATAGTATAGCGAAGCACAGTATTGTTGGGTTCGTTATTGGTTATGGTTACCGTTTGCTCATCTTCATAAAAGCCTGCTTCAACATCAAAGCTTGGTGTTTTTGTATAATAATCGTATTCTTCACCGCCAGTATGCCCTGTACCTAAAGTAGGTTTAGTGGTAATTACCCAAGTATCAAAATCATCAATAGCTCTATGTCGCGCGTGTTCTACCAAAGTTAAATTTAAAGCAATAGCATCTATATTATTTTTATCTGCATTGGTAAATAATAAAGAATCGGTTTTTTTAGTTTGCGTTAATTTAAAATTAGTGTGGTATTCATTTTTATTTTCAGTTATAATATTATTGACTACAGTATCTCTGCCTGAACACCAAAAAACCAAATATCCATTTGCTTCAATAATAGTTTCAGCTGGTATCTCCCATTTTTCGGGTTTACTATTTTTATCAGATAGATACCAACCGCCAATATCAATGGCTTCGTCGCTTAAATTATGTAGTTCAACCCAATCTTCTGTTTTGCTAAAACTATCATAAAAGCTATTAAGGTTAGAGGCCGAATATTCACTAATATGAACTTGTGAAAATAAGCTGAATGAAATTAGTAAGTTGACTATTATACACACAAATTTTAACATAAAAATTTTATCTATTTATCAAATTTTTAAAAAAGGTATTTTATTAAGATGCTTTTGTATATTTCACAATGTTTCTGTAAAAGAAATGTTTGCAAAAAATGAACTACTCATTATGTATCCATATACAAAACTACGTAAAAACGTGGCACATACTTTGTTTTGTTTACAATATTTTAATGGTAACCGTTAGCAATTTCTTAAAAAGGTTGGTGCTGTAAAACTTTAATCCAATACATTTATAGTTATGTTTTGTACAAAAAAAGGCTCAACCCTTGTGGATTAAGCCTTTCTTTTAAAACTTTTACTTTTTTTTAAAGAATGGTACGTAGTGTTTGCTGCTCATTTTTTGCAATTTCTACAAAAATAGCTTCCTTTTCTTTTTGTGAAACCTCACTTGAAAATTCTGAGCGTTGATCATTCCACAAATTTTCGATTGTTTTTATAAATTTTGTCATCTCTTTAAGCAATTAACTGGTGAATAAACAATGCCTCACAAGCATTTCACACCATAACCAACTTATGCTACTAATAATTCCAAATAAGTAATTTTTTTTTACAAAAAGTTTTTTAAAAATTTATATTGCTGCAATTAAATAAAATAATCAATACACCGTTTTATCTTTTATGTTTATCAGATTTTTAACTTCCATAATTTTTATTGTTGGAGTCGCACTTGTAACTAATGCCCAAAGCTATATAACCGCAGCTGGCTTGCGGTATCATACTTCTAAAAATAGTAATGCACTCGGCATAACTATTCAACAACGTATAGTACCAAAAATTACATTAGGTTTAATTGCTGAAAGGCGAAATAAAGAACCAATTATTACTGCTACTGTAAGGTTTCATAAACAAATTTTGTTTAAAGGTTTTAATGTGTTTGCCGGTGCTGGTGGGCACACCAACATCAAAAATTTAAGCACTGTAGAAAGTTTAAACAACTTTAAATACGGTTTAAATGGTATTATTGGTGCAGAAGTAAAGTTGCCTTTTTTTCCTTTGGTAGTAACCGCCGATTTTATGCCAGAAATTAACAAGGTTAAAAATGTTGACCCTATTAATGCTAAAGAATGGGATGCTTTGTTAACTACTAATTTTTCGGTTAAATACGTTTTTTATTCTGATAGGATGAGACGTAAAAAAGGTAGAAAAAAGCGTAAAGAAGAGAACAAAGAAAATCGGAAGCAGTTTTTTGATGATTTAAAAGATAAAGATCTTAGAAAAGAAAAAAGGAAGCAGTTTTTTAATAACTTAAAAAATAAATTTAAGAAAAAGCAAAAGCCAACAAAATCTTAAACTTCTAAATATTTATTCCGAAATAAGTTTTACATTTGCAACAATGTTGCATCAATGATTAGAAATACTTCATCAGGTTTACAAAGCTCTTTTATTAGAAAAGCAGGTTTATGGCTTACGGGCTTGTGCGCTATACATTGTTTGTTAGTGCCTGTGTTTGTAATTGCATTGCCAGTTGTAGGGCATTACATTACCTTTAGTGTTTGGGTTGAGTTGGCGGTATACGCCAGCGTGTTGTTTATTGGTGGTGGCTTAATGTTAGCCGATTATAAGCATCATAAAATAAAAATGCCTTTAATATTATTTTTGGTTGGCTTTATTACTATTGCCGGAAGTCATTTTTGTTCAATTCTTTTGGTAAGTAATAGCCTTATTTGTTTTGGTGGAATTGGTTTAGCAGTTGGGCAAATTGCTAATATTAGATTGCACAAAAAAATATGTAAACACAATCATTAATAAAATGTAATTTGTAATAAATTGGGGTAATAAACATAGGTTTTATTAAAAAACGCTTCTTATTATAAACATCAATAGGGTATAATAAAAACTACTTTTTAAAAAACAAACAGACCGATTTTAACAAGCAAGCGAAACAAATATACTGCGCTAAATTAGGGCCAATTGCAATTGTTTTCGAAAAACTTAATCTTATCATAAGAAAAACGCCCTTTAAAACCTATTTATTAAAAAAGCAATTAAATAGCCTCGCATTACTGTTGAAGTTTAAAGATATGTTGTAATTTTAAGTTACAATACAATACATCATAAAAGATACGTTCAAATCTAAAATCTCGAAAATCAGATCTACTAAACTATTGCTGTTAACAAAAATTGTTGTTAATTTATAAATAAAGAGAAGCGCTACTTTTACTTAATGAAGTGGTATATATTTGTATTACTAAAAAGCAAAACATTTTCACTTTATGATAAACTATTTAGGTAAACATACTGTTAGTTGTTTTTTAATTTATTGCAAAAATGAATTTAATAAATTTATAATATGTTGAGGTGTTTTAAAACCAATAGTAAAAAACTATGAAACTATCACCAATTACACGCTTTTGGGGCTTACTAAGTAAGTACAAAACCGAAATACAGTACATTTATATTTATGCCTTGTTTATTGGTATTGTTAACCTAACGCTGCCCTTAGGTATACAAGCGATTATTAATTTTTTACAAACTGGCGAACATACCACCACTTGGTTGTTGTTGGTAGGCTTTGTTTTATTTGGCATTGCAGTAACTGGTTTTTTACAGGTTTTTCAACTTCGTATTGTAGAAAATATACAGCAAGATTTGTTTGCTTGTTCTGCCTTCGAGTTTGCTTTTAGAATACCTAAAATTACTTTTTTACAATTAGATAGGGTTCATGCACCAGAGCTAGTTAATCGTTTTTTTGATACAATTACCATACAAAAAGGATTACCAAAAATATTGATCGACTTTTCGTTGGCTATTTTCCAAATTACTTTTGGGCTAATATTGTTAACTATATACAGCCCTTATTTTATACTATTGGGCTTTTCATTAGCTATTATTATTTGGCTTATTTTTAAATTTACTGGTCCGAAAGGTTTGGCTACTAGCTTGGCAGAAAGTAAGCAAAAATATCAATTGGCACATTGGTTAGAAGAAGTAGCCAGAATGAACCGAAGCTTTAAATTTTTTGCTATAAATAAATTTCATTTAAATAAAACAGATGGTATTGTTGATAAATATTTGAGATTAAGAGAAAAGCATTTTAGAATATTGTTACAACAATTTAGGCTATTTATTGGCTTTAAAGTAATTGTTGCCGCAGGGTTGTTATTGTTGGGTGGTTATTTGGTATTTCAAGAAAGAATGAATATCGGTCAATTTGTTGCTGCCGAAATTATTATTATACTAATTATTAATTCGGTTGAAAAAGTATTGAGAACAACTGAAACTATTTATGATGTATTAACTGCTTTAGAAAAAATTGGTTACGTTACCGATTTAAAATTAGATGAAAATAACGGTACCGCAATAATTAATAATATACAAGGTTTATCGCTTCGTGCAGATAAAATTAGTTTTACATTTCCTAACGAAAAAAACAAAATTCTTAACAACTTATCGTTTAAAATTGAGGCTAATGAAAATGTTTTATTAACAGGCAAATCAGGAACGGGTAAATCGTTATTGCTTCAAATATTAGCAGGTATATACCAAGTAGAAGACGGCCAACTTTACATAAATGATATACCTTTTACTAATTATGAAAGAGATCAACTACACACTTCTTTTGGTATTTCTTTGCCAGTAAACCAAATTTTTGAAGGTACTTTTAGAGAAAACATATTATTAGGTAGGCAAATTAGTGATGAGAAAATTAACAATATAATAAAGGTATTACAATTGGAAGATTACTTAGCACACCAACCAAAAGGTGTTGATAGTTTTGTTGATTCTGGCGGAAGAAGATTACCGAGAAGCATACTTCAAAAATTATTGGTGGCTCGCATTATTGCTAACCAACCAAAATTTTTATTAATGGAAGATCCGCTACAATTTATTGATGAAGTGGAGAAAAAAAGAATAATTGATTACCTAATGGATGAGCAACACAATTGCACCATTTTAATAGTTTCTGATTTTTATTATTGGAAAGAAAAATGTGATAAAATAATTGATCTTACCAATTAAAGTAGTTGTAAAATGTTAAATATTTCAGAAAATAGTATTACCGATTTTGTAGATCTTAATGATTTTAAATCGAGCAAACAATTAAGAAAAACTCGAATACAACGCTTAACCCTTTGGTTGGTAATTGCACTATTAGTTATTTTATTAGTTTGTCTTTTTTTACCGTGGATGCAAAATATTGACGCTAAAGGCTATGTTACCACCCGTTCACCACAACAACGCCCGCAAGACATTCAAACAGTTATTGCCGGCCGTTTAGAAAACTGGTTTGTACAAGAAGGTGACTTTGTAAACAAAGGCGATACTATAGTTAATATTTCTGAAACCAAAAGTGAGTATTTCGACCCTGAGTTGCTTACCCGTACCTCCGAGCAAATTGATGCTAAAAAACAAAGTATTAATAGTTACGATCAAAAAGTTACCGCACTAAAAAATCAATACGCGGCTTTAGAAGAAGGCTTGATTTTAAAACAAGAACAAACCAACAATAAAATATTACAAGCCTACAATAAAATAAGTATGGATAGTATTGATTTGGTTGCCTACAAAAACAATATAGATATTGCCGAAAATCAACTACAACGAACTAAAGAGCTTTTTGACCAAGGCTTAAAAACATTAACAGAACTACAAGAAAAAGAATATAAAGTACAAGCAGCAAGTGCTAAGCTAAACGTACAAAAAAACAAATTACTAAATCAACAAAATGCTTTAAGTAATTTACGTATAGAATTAAATACCATTAAAAAAGAATATGCTAACAAATTAGCTAAATCACAATCTGAACAGCAATCAGCAGTATCATTAAAATTAGAAAGCATTGCTGCTACATCTAAACTAAAAAACCAATTTAGCAATTACACCGAAAGGCAAAAATTTTATTTTATAACTGCACCACAAGCTGGTTACATTACCAAAACTTTAAAAAAAGGTATTGGTGAAACACTAAAAGAAGGTGCGGCTATTGCCACCATTATGCCTGCTATTTACGATTTAGCGGTTGAGTTATATATGAAACCACAAGATGTACCATTAATAGAAATTGGCAATACAGTGCAACTAAGGTTTGATGGTTGGCCGGCTATTGTTGTTAGCGGTTGGCCAGAGGCATCATCGGGTGTGTTTAGAGGTAACATTGTTGCAATTGATAAATTTATTAACGAAAACGGCTATTACCGGTTACTAATTACACCTAACAAAAAAACAAAAATTTGGCCAGAACTATTGAGCATAGGTACGGGTGTAAATGCTTTCATATTATTAAAAGAAGTACCTATATGGTACGAAATATGGCGGCAATTAAATGGCTTTCCGCCCGATTTTTATAAAAAAAATCTTAATACCAATACCAACATTAAACTAAAAGCACCAATAAAATCAATAAAATAATATGCAATTTTATTCACGAAAATTAATTAAGCCCGGCGATTTAAACGCACGTAATACCTTGTTTGGTGGTGCTTTATTGCGTTGGATTGATGAAGAAGCAGGAATTTATGCTATCACTAAACTCAATACAAAAAGCGTAGTTACCAAATACATTTCCGAAATTAATTTTGTGAGTTCGGCCAAACAGGGCGATGTTATTGAAATTGGCTTAGCGTTTAAAAAAATAGGCCATACCTCTATTACTTTTGCGTGCGAGGTAAGAAATATATTAACTAAACAAAGCATTATTAAAATTGAAAATATTGTTTTTGTTAAGGTAGATGATAATGGCAAACCAAGCCCTCATAATAAAACCTTACAAAACTTAAAAATAGTAAGCCAACAATGAAAATTTTTATACCTCGGTTTACTTTATTTATACTATTTTTTATAATTATTTTAGCTAATAATAAGGCAGTTGGCCAAACAGATAGCCTTGTATTAAGCTACAAAAGTTATTTACAAAACCTACTTAACCATCACCCCATTGTACAAAAAGCTAATTTAAAAATACCGTTGGCTAGTGCAACAATGCTTGCCGCAAAAGGCAATTTAGACCCAACCGTTTATGCCCTATGGAACGAAAAAAATTTTAGCGACAAGCTTTATTATCGTCAATATGAAGCAAAAATAAATGTACCTACAAAGTTAGGTATAGATATAACTGGCGGTTATCAAAACAGTAATGGTAGTTATGTAAATCCTGAAAATAATATTGATGATTTTGGGCTTTGGTTTTTAGGGGTAGAAGTAAATGTACTACAAGGCTTACTGGTAAACGAAAGAGAAACTGCTTTAGCACAAGCTAAAATTTTTAAACAATTAGCCTTAAACGAACAGCAGATAATTTTAAACGATTTAGTTTATAATGCTTCCACCGCTTATTTAATTTGGCAATTATACTATACTAATGAGCGTATTTTAAACGAAAATTTACGCATTGCCAACACCTACTTTAACAGTACAAAACAAACCTACTTAAATGGTGAAAAAACCGCAATGGACACTTTAGAGGCTTATATTTTGTATCAAGATGCCACGTTTTTTTTGCAAAAAAATGGACAATACTTATTAAAAGCCAAACTAAACGTAGAAAACTATTTGTGGCTTAACACCGAACCTATTAGCTTAACGCCACAAACAGTTCCACAAAATTACAAAACGCAACTTTTTGCAATACCAACTATTTTTGAAAATACCAACTTAGCTAACCACCCTATAATATTAGCTGCAATAAACAAACTTACTTATACCGAAATAGCGCAACGCCTAAAACGTGAAAAGCTAAAGCCAAAATTAAAACTTAAATACAACCCACTTATTGGTACGGCTACGGCTGATAAAAACCCTAATTTTGCAATCAATAATTTTAAATGGGGCTTCAATTTTTCGTTGCCTTTATTACTTAGAAGTGAAAGAGCTAATATTGAAAAAGGTGTAATAAAAATAAAAGAAATTAAGCAAGATTTGGCCGACAAACGCAATCAACTACAAAACAAAATTGAAAATAGCTGGCTTCAGCAACAACTTTTTGAGCAACAGGTTGGCTTATTAAGTGACAATGTAAAAAACTATGAGCGGCTGTTAAACGGAGAAAACATAAAATTTAATTTTGGAGAAAGCTCTGTTTTTTTATTAAACAAACGGCAAGAAAAATATATTGACAGTAGGATAAAACTAACTGAAACTTATATACAACAGCAAATTGAAATACTAAATTTTTTATACTTTTCTAATCAACTCATCCAACAATAAAAAAAATTTGTAAGCGTATTTTTTTTGGCTATGATGGCTTTTACGTTGCTTATTTAACCGATACTCTGGGATCTAAAACTCCGTACATAATATCTACCAAAATATTTATGGTAACAAAAATTACGGCTGCAAATAGTACCGAACCCATCACTACCGGAAAATCTAACGTTTCAATAGCTTTTATAGTTACATAGCCTAAGCCTTTAAAATCAAAAATAATTTCGACAAAGTATGCGCCTGCCAATAAACCAGCAAACCAACCCGAAACTGCTGTAACTACAGGGTTTAAAGCATTGCGTAAGGCATGTTTAACTATTACCGTCCAATAGCTTAAACCTTTTGCATAAGCGGTACGAATATAATCTTGCGATAACACTTCTAACATTGAACTTCGGGTAAGCATGGTAATAATGGCAACGGGCCTAATGCCCAATGCAATAGCTGGTAGTATTAAGTTTTTTAGTATCAATTGTTCGTCGCCATAATCATCTAAAACCCAAAGGCCGCCTGTATAATTTAAACCTGTATAGTCTGCCAGCAAATAACCAAATATTAACGCCAGTACAATACCCGAAAAATAACTGGGTAAAGAAATACCTAAAATAGAAGTAACCAATACAGAATTATCGATAAAAGAAAATTGTTTTAATGAAGCAATTATACCAAACATTACCCCGAAAATAATAGCTAAAAATATGGCTGCAGATGCTAAAATAATTGTTTTAGGTAAAGCATCTAACAAAATAGCACTTACATTTCGTTTATTTTGGTAAGATTTGCGAAGATATGGCAGCTTAAATACAACACCATTTTCACCAATATTAAAGAGCTTTGAATAACTGTATTTATTTTTGTTGGTATCAGTATCTTTATGAAAAGAAATTGGACTTAAATCGTTTAAATAATATAAAAATTGGATGTGTTTAGGCTTGTCTAAACCCAACTCTTTTTGTATGGCTTCAACAGAAGCAACATCTGCTCTTTGGCCTAATGTCATCCGTGCAGGATCGGTGGGTAATATCATAAATAAAACAAACACCAAAACTACTACACCAAAAAGGCTTAGGCCACCGGTAAATAATTTACGAAAAATAAATTGTAACAAAGTTTTTGCAAGTTAAGTAATGAAATCTATATTCCAAATGCTTTTAAATCTTCTATGCTTGGAACATCGTTATAATGCCACTTTTGTAATACTTTTCCGTCTTTTATTAATACTAAGCCAGGGTTTGAGCGTACCATCGTTTTTATAGGTATGGCATCAATATTATTAAATTGATATACGTTTTCTGCTAATTGGTTTCCTTCTTCAATTGATGAAGCGGTTAAGCCATATACTTTTACTCCTTTTTGTTTAACAGTGCGCATTAGTTCGTTGGTTACTTTAAAACCTTCTTTCGAAGCTTTATCTAAATAATAAGCTCCTATTAAAAAGCTGTAACCAGTATCGTTTAAAATATCGTTGTGTATTTCGTCGCCAGCTGCATTTTCAATACTAAAATCTTTACATTTCGGCATTTCTGCTTCTTCAATAACAACCTCCCTTGTATCACCTACAATTTGCCAATTTTTATCTTCCCAAATACGACTGCTCATATATTCTCTACTTTCTACTTCTTTCTTTTCGCCGCTTGTAGTGTTTTCCATATTATAGTAAATTTCTTTTTTACCGGGGTTTAAACCCTCCATGCTAATGCACTTTCGCAAATCTGTGCCAGCAGCATAAGCTCTAAAATCTTTTACGGGCAAGTGGTTTATATTTTTGATATTAAACCAAACGGTTACTATAGTTAAAACAACTAATAAGCCCCAACCTATTTTTGCATTAAATAGTGGTTTTAAATGTTTGCGATACATAAAAATGATTACTGCTAAAATGATCACTAAAAAAATATCTTTTTGGAAGGACTGTAAAGGGGCTAACTTTAAAAAATCGCCAAAACAACCGCAGTCGGTAACTTTATTTGTAATTGCAGTAAAGCCAGTTAAAAAGGTAAAAAATGCCAATAAGCCTGCGTAAAGTAAAAGTGTAGTTCTTTGCAAAATACCAAGTAACAGTGTTATGCCCAACACAATTTCAAGTATTATCATAAAGGCAGAAATAGGTAAAGACATGCCGAGGCTCCAATTCCATAGTGGGTTTAAGGCGGGCAAATATTCGCTAAAAACTGCGAAATAGTCTTCCATTTTATAGGCAGTTCCTTTAGGGTCAATAGCTTTTACTATGCCCGAAAATAAAAAGAAAACAGCGAGAAAATATCTTAAATAAGAAAATACCCAACCTTGTATGCCGCCGGGTTTTTGAATTAAAAAATTAATTAATAAAGTTACTCCTAAAGCAATTGTTGCAATTAATAAAAGTAATCCGGTAAAAGTCATTTCTTTTAAATTTTTATGGTAAGAAAGTAATTTATGATCCTTCAAAAGTAGAACAAAATTTACAGCTTCAACTAAAAGTTTAGTTAATTAATTTAAAACTTTTTTATTTGAAGCACGTAATTATTCTTAAAAAAAATTCATGGGTACTATTCTTTTCGGAAGCGCAAAAATTTCGCTCCTAACTATATTTATTGTAGCACTTGCAAATTGTACTTTAGAGGCACAAACTACAAATGTAAATTTCCCTTCTTACATTTTATCTGTAAAAGGAAACAATAATGTAGAGTTACATCATCACAATTCTAACACCGGTTATTGGAATGTTATAGGTAATACTGGTAAAGGTAATATTTGGTCTATTGCTATTGCAAATGAACAAATTTATGCGGTTGCAGGTGGTACTTTTGGCACCTTAAATAAAACTAATGGCCAATTTTTAGCTATTGGAGATATTGGTACTGCAAATGGGCTAAATGGGCCAAAAGTAATTGATAATATATATGGCCTTACCTACAATGAAAACGATAATTATTTTTATGCAACCCATAGAATTTCAGGTAAAGATCTGCTGCTAAAAATAAACCCTGCTAACGGAAAAGTAATAAAAAATAGTTTACAAGATGCCAATGGTAATTTAGCCGATTACAAAATGCTTACTATTTCAACTTTTTACTTTGGGCAATACTACACTTCCAAAAAATTTAATGACTTAGCTTATGATAACAGTACTGGTAGTTTATACTTATCGCACAATTATTATAGTACTTTATCAGAAATAATTGAACTAATAAATGTTGATAGTCAAAATTATACTAAAGGTTTTAAATTAAGCCCCATACAAAAGCTATTTGGTATTGCCTTTGATAAAACTTCTCACATTTGTGGTACTTTTTCTGATAATAGAATTTCTGAACCTTATGATGTAACTGGCCCATCTGTGGTAAACACATTTATTGTTTCTGCTAACAATACAATAGACCCATCAAAAGATAGTAGCACCTATTTTTTTGGTTTAGATTTTGAAAGATGTGTCACTAACTTAACTATTAACGCTCCTTTAACAACAGCTAATAGCGTTAAATTTGCAGCATCAACTATTACCAGCAACATTTCGGTAAACAAAAATGCAACATTTATTGCAGGTGATGTGGTTGCTTTAAATAACTCTTTTCAAGTAGCAAAACATATTACATTTGAAGCTAAAATTGACAACCTGTGTAATTAGGCAATTAGCCAAACATCAATTTTAAATAAGATACCGTCCATTAAAGTGTGTCTATACTATTAAGGCAAAAAGGTTTCCCACAATTAACATTTATTTATTATTATGTTTATAAATTATATAATTTAAAAAATACTCCCTGTGTGTAATGGTTTTTAAACATGTGATGAAACTGAAAAATCTGAAAACTAAATGTCATTTCCATTTATGGTGAATATTGGTTAAGGTCAATTCTGTAAGTTTGGTTTGATAAACCAAAATCAAACTAATTTAAAAAGTAAAACCGAATGCTTTGCCCACTATTAAGGTATAGGTAAAAGTTAATTTTTTTCTCACAAATAAAATTTTAAGAAGATTTGTTGAAGATTTTTTGCAGCTAAAGAAACCTATACACTGGTAATAAGAGGACTAAAATAAAAAAAGGGGATGTCTACAAAAGTAGCGCATCCCCAGTTCACCCCAAAACTATGATGCAAACTTAAATACAATAACTGTTATTTGCAACCATTTCGTCAGATATTTTTCTCCTTGCTGCAATTGTGTTAATATTATCGTACTTTGTAAAGCGTTTTAAGCCCATTAACACGCCCTTCAATTCGTCTCCTTCGGCAAAAGCAACTACGGTATGTTTGCCATTTAAAAAGATGCGTTCACAAGCATCAGATAAAAACGTTTTCGTAATATCAATATAAATGTCTGCAAACTCCTCACCTTTGGTTTCAACTAATTTTTGTGTACGTAATAAAGCCGATTCAGCTCCATATAAATCAATCAGCATATCCGATACAAACATCATTAATTCTTGCTCTTTCTCAATTGCTGCCATATACTTTTGCGCCATTGCTCCGGCAACCATTAGTATAGCTTTTTTCAAGTTTTCTATCGTTTTCCATTCTTCGGAAAACGCACCACTACTTCCATTTTTACCAAAAGAAGGCACGCTCATCAATTCTTTTTGAATGGCTTTTGCAGGTGTAAACAAATCCAACTGCCCTTTCATGGCTTTTTTAAGCAACATGCCCACCGATAAAAGGCGGTTAATTTCGTTGGTTCCTTCAAAAATACGATTAATACGCGCATCTCTATAAGCTCTCGCTGCCGGATATTCTTCACTAAAACCATTACCGCCATGTACTTGAAGCGTTTCATCAACCACATAATCTAAAACCTCACTACCCAATACTTTAAGCATCGCACATTCTATCGAATACTCTTCTGCCGCTTCTAATTTGGCTAAAGGAGAATCCATTCCGGTGGCTTTTAGCTCCTCAATCATATCGTTAATTAAGCCCGAGGTTCGATAAGTGGCCGCTTCGCATACCCAAATTTTTATTGCCATTTCGCCTAACTTATGCTTTATAGCACCAAAGTTGGCAATGGTTTGTTTAAACTGCTTACGTTCGTTGGCGTATTTTACGGCTACATCTAAACATTTTTTTGAACCCCCTAAAACCATTGCACATAATTTGTAGCGGCCAATGTTAAGTACATTAAAAGCAATGTAGTGGCCTTTACCAATTTCGCCCAACACATTTTCTTTAGGTACTTTTACCCCTTGAAAAAACACCTGACGAGTTGAGCTGCCTTTTATACCCATTTTATCTTCTTCTGCACCCAACTCAATATTGTCAGATTTTGCATCAATAATAAAACCAGTAAACTGCTTACCTTCTACCTGAGCAAATACGATAAACAAATCGGCAAAACCCGAGTTGGTAATCCACATTTTTTGCCCTTCTATAATATAATGTTCGCCATCGTCGCTTAAAGTGGCTTTAGTTTTGGCTGCTAAAGCATCCGATCCGCTGCCAGGTTCTGTTAAGCAATAAGCCGCTTTTAATTTTCCTGTTGCTAGGCCGGGCAAATATTTTTCCTTTTGCGCTTCGTTACCATAATATAATATGGGTAAAGTACCAATACCCGTGTGCGCTGCCACCGCAACACCCCAAGAGTTCGACTTACCAATTTCTTCACTTAAATACGAATCGGTATTAAAATCAACGCCCATACCGCCATATTTTTCTGGTAAAGATGCGCCGAGAATACCCAAGTCGCCGGCCTGTTCTAACAAGTCAACCACAAAATCGTGATCGCCTTTATCAATACGCATTACATGAGGCCTAACTTCTTTTTCAACAAAATCTTCTACCATATTGGCAAACATTTTTTGTTCTTCGTTTTGCATTTCAGGGGTGTATAAAGTTTCTACAGAAGATTCCTTAATCAGAAATTCTCCTCCTTTTAAAACGGTTGATTTTTGTTCTAATGTTGCTGTTTCCATTTTTGTTTTATTT